>JGI20157J14317_10002348_pt1 | contig 16304 bp, 7 predicted proteins | sample COG_07_FD_14317 | JGI IMG/M metagenome (IMG submission 14317)
AACTACTTCAATTTGAAGAGTATCTTCATTATCACAACCTGTTAAAGGATCTGTATAATTATAAATAATATCGAAAAAACCAGTTGCATATGGCGTGAAAAGTCCAGAAGAATTTACACCATTGCCTCTCCAATATCCACCACTAGGAAACCCAGAAAAATTTACACCTATTGGGAGATTACAAAGTATTGTATCACTTGGAACTGAAATTACAGGCAAAGTAATAGTATCAATAGAAATAGTGTCTGAATTAGTACAACCAAAATCATCAACTACATTTAAATAAAAGGTTTTATTTAAAACACTTATATAACTAGGGTTCAGTATGTTGTCATTAACTAAAAAACCGGCAGGAGACCATAAAAAACTATAAGGAGGAATGGCTCCTGATATTGAAGCATTAAATAAAGCAGTGTCAAGAAAACACTTGTTTTGATCTGGTCCAGCGTCAACAACAGGCAGGTCTAATACTTCAACAGTAATGCTTTGAGAATCTTGACAAGAATAAATATCAGTAACTGTTAAATTATAATTGGCAGTAGTAATTGGGGAAGCAACGGGTGAAAGAATATTGTAAGAGGATAAACTAGAATCTGAGACCATCCAAGAATAATTGAAATTTGGTGTTCCACTACTAACTGAAGGCAAAAGCTGAACTGAATTTCCAATACATATGGAATCTTCCTCAATCAATGAAATTACAGGGGATGGATGAATATCAAAAGATACAGAATCTTTATTTGACCCACACTGATTGGTAACTTCTATCACAACAGAATTAGTTCCTAATTGATTGAAATTGATATTATTGGGAGATGACAGCGTACTTGTGGAAGGAGAGGCTGTATAAAAAGTCCACTGATAACTATTGATAATACTTTCACAAGAGTCAAAAACAGCAGAGGGAGAAAGAACTACCGAATCACAATAATCAACTAAGATTAATAGTAGCATTAGGTGCGTTTTGAACTTTAATAGTATCTAAGAATGTGGCAGTATCACAGTCATTTATAGCTTTCAGACTTATTTGATAGAAGCCTGGATCATTAAAAATAAAACCAGCATCTATAGAACTAGAATTAGAAAGCCCATCGAAAGACCAAGATCCAGAGGAATTACAAATTGAACTTAAAAAATTAACTTCCCATAAAAATTCTGGATCACAGGAATTTAAAGATTTTGAAGTATTAATTGCTTGGACATTTAGTGGGAAACAACCTTTACTCTTATCTACAATAAATTCGGAGTGAGCTATGGAGTCTATACAGATAAAGTGTTTAATACTATCTACAGTAGATGATTGCCCACACTGATTTGCAGAGAAAAAAGTTACTGAATAATTACCAGGATCGTTGAAAATCAAGCTAATAGAGTCAGAACCATATGTGGATGGAAAACCATAAATTGGAGGGCTAAATCCTAAATTACCATATTGCAAAGTGTATCCTATTGGGGGGTCAATTACCCAATTGGTAGCATTAACAGAGTCACACGAATAAGTAGGATTTGTAAAAGAAGTAACATATCCATTGTCTGAAGAATCTGAAAAATTAAATACAGTTTGGTTATAACAACCTATAGTATCTCTTGAGTATGCAACTTGGGCGTCAGGTTTTGTAGATAAAACTATTGGAGCAATTGCAGAAAATGATATACCACAATCGTTTGAAGAGACTAACTGAATATCATAAGAGTTTTGGGAATTATTATAGGCACTGTAACCACAGGAAGAATTGGTCCAAGTTTTATAAATAATTTCAGTAGTTAAACTTGATGCTGGGGAAGGATGAAGAAAAACGCTATCTGGTGACCCGTCGTTATAGCTAATGGTATACATAGTTCCAGCAGCATTAGGATTTCCATTATTATCTAAAAAACTAATAGGGAATCCATACGTTTTTGGAGCACACTCTAAAGTTGTTGACCCTGGGTTTGAAATAGTACCCCCAGGATTAGTCCCCCAAAATAAATTTTGAGATAAATTACTANAACATCCTGTGATCGTATCTTCCATAAATAAGTCGATATTATAATAACCTGGAATAGTATAATTAGAAGTGTAGNAGGTTGTGGTATTTAAATTTGAGTCGTTANGTTGGCTATTATCCCAGTTTATAGAATAANTNGTAGAACTGCTATTATTTGCCATAAACATGAGCGACATATTGAGAATATCNCCTGGNTGAAAACCACATTTACTCCAAGAGGAAGAAGAATTGCAGGGAGGTGGACAATAAATACCTGAACTCGGGTTGGGNATAAGAGTAGCAGAAGGCAAAGGATTTATTACTATATTTTTAGCAGCTGAAGAACTACAACCATTAGCATCTGTGTAAGAATAAGTAATAGAATGGGTACCAACTCCCGCAGTAGAGGGTGTAAAAGAGTTGCCTAAAACTCCATTTCCAGAGTAGTTTCCTCCAGTTGGACTCCCTCCAGATAAAGCAATAGAACCAGCATCTATACAAAGACTTGAAAAATTATTAAGTATTACATTAGGTAACGGATTTACTGTAACTGTTACCGAATCTACAGCATTGCAAATAACGCCTAAACTATCGGTTTGCTGAACATATAAATAATATTTTGTAGTAGTAGTAGGATTAACCGTTGGATTGCTTGCTGATATACTAGAAATATTGGAATTTGGAGACCAATTAAAAGAAAACGTTGAATTTGATAAAGTATTTGAAACTGTAGGATTCCCTCCTATTTGGACACTTTGACCAGAGCAAATTGCTTGATTAGAACCAGCATTTATAATTAATGAATTACACTGAGTATAAACTACTTCATTTAAAAGTAAAAAAGATAAAACAATTAAAATATTTTTAGAAAGAGTTTTCAAACGATGTTCAAACGTTTTAAATTAATTAACAAATATATACAGTACAGGTTTAATAATCTAATCATGCACTTTAACAATACTTCACCATAAATAAGAGTAATTAATAAAAAAATCTAGTCATTATATTAAATATTAGTTTTCAAAGCAAATTTAATAAGTGAATTAGGTATTATCACCTATCAATTTTTATGAAATTAATAGTTTAAACTAAAAGCTATATTTAAGAAAATTAACTTATTGTTCTATGAGAATTTATAAATACGTATAGGCTATTAGACTTTTTAAAACAAGATCTTTGGCGGCTAAAGCTTGTTTAAGTGAAAAAGCAAAAATAAATGGTGATTTTGTAAAATTAAAAAAAAGGGCTAACCTACTATTTTTGAGTAAGTTAACCCTTAGTGACCTCGACAGGATTCAAACCTGTAACCGCCTGAGCCGTAATCAGGTATTCTATTCAGTTGAACTACGAGGCCAATCTTTTACAAATGTAGAGTTATTTAATCAAGAGTTCAAAACATAATCGTACAACATATTGTCGTAAATATTTATTTTTTTAATATGCTTTTTTAATGCCATTGGAATATCTCTGTATTTGTAGTTAACCCCTATTTTTTTATTCAATATATACTTATCTACCTTATCCAAATCCAATTCTAGTAAATTATAGATGTCATTCATTTTTTTGGTTTTGTGAATGCCTACAACCAGTTTTTTTTCGTCTATCAATTTCTTAATTCTATTCAAATCCACATTATTTACTTCATAGGAGGAACAAATATCGTAACCAAGAAGAAATTTGGTTTGCATATTGGTATACTTATTACAAAAATCTACAAGACTCATTTTTAAAAAATGATTGAAATGATAATAAGCAGAAATAGTAGTGTTTGTTGGATTTCTTAAAAGAGTAAACATTTTTTTGTCTTCCTTAAAAATATCGAGCTCAGAAACATTATTTGGAGGGAATTTAAACTTATGATATATAGCAATTTTCTTGTTCATGTGTTGGTTGTAAATTACATTGAACTTAAAACTTATTCCACCTGTTTTTGGAATATGAATAAACAGATAATCTACCTCATCTTTTCTTTTAAGTAAAGATTTTAAACTCAGTTTTTCATACCATTTCTTACTATCTAAATATTTAATATCTAGTTTGTGATACCAGTTGTCTTGACACCTTTGAAGTAATTCAGTATTTGATTTTTCATTTACTATAATAGGCTTATTGCTATTCTCTTTATACAATATGAAATCTTTCTTCATCTACAGTAAATGTACTATTTTTTAATAGTATTAAGTTCAAATTTTTCAATACAATAAACCTCCTTTTTAGATAAAATATAACTGAAAATACATGCATATTTAAAATACAACAACATTATATATTATTTAATATCCATATTTCATTTGAAGGGATATCTAAAATTATATATTTGCCGCTTGAAAAATTTTAAGTAGCTACAATGAAAAAACTTTTTATCAACTTTTCCCTAGATCCAAAAAAAGATATTCTCTCTGGACTAACTGTAGCACTGGCATTGGTTCCCGAAGCAGTTGCCTTTGCATTTGTAGCTGGAATAGATCCTCTTGTTGGGCTTTATGGAGCTTTTATAATGGGACTAGTTACAGCTTTATTTGGCGGAAGACCAGGAATGATTTCTGGTGCTACTGGTGCAATGGCGGTGGTAATGGTTCATATGATTCAAAAAGGAAATCAAGTTGGTTTAACACTAGAAAATCCAATAGATAATCTAGGTCTACAATGGTTATTTATTACACTTTTACTGGTAGGAGCTATTCAAATAGCCGCCGGAATATTTAAACTTGGGAAATTTGTAAGACTTATTCCCCACTCTGTTATGATGGGCTTTGTAAACGGACTAGCTATAGTTATATTCTTGTCTCAGTTAAATCTTTTTAAACAAACCAATGACGGAATTTCTAGCTGGATGAATGGTTCAGATCTTTTAATTATGACAAGTCTAGTAGGACTAACCATGCTCATTATGTATCTACTACCAAAAATCACCAAAAAGATTCCAGCTGCTCTTGTTGCTATTATAATGGTAGCTAGTATAACAATACTAGCAGAGCTCAAAGTAAGCACCGTAGGGAGTTTTATTGTTGATGGTGGAGGAAAAGGGCTAGAAGGTTCTTTACCCAGCTTTCAATTTCAAATATTTGATTTTTTTCAAACCATGTCAAACCATTGGAGCTTGATACTCTCTACTGCATTTCTATTGGCTGCAGTTGGGCTTATAGAATCTTTAATGACCCTTAATTTAATTGACGAGCTAACAGAGACTAGGGGAAGTGGGAATAGAGAATGCCTAGCTCAAGGAAGTGCAAATATCCTAAACGGTTTATTTGGAGGAATGGGCGGATGTGCTATGATTGGTCAATCTATTATCAATGTCAATTCTGGAGGAAGAGGAAGGTTGTCTGGACTAATAGCAGCAATAGCTTTACTATGCTTTGTACTTTTTGGTGCTCCACTAATTGAGAAGATTCCAATAGCAGCACTTGTGGGAGTTATGTTCATGGTAGTAATCGGAACATTTGCATGGAGTAGTTTTAGAATTATTAGAAAAATACCAATTTCTGATGCCATAGTTCTAATTACTGTTTCAGCCATTACAGTTTGGCAAGATCTTGCTATTGCGGTTATTGTGGGAGTTATAATATCTGCATTAGTATTTGCATGGAAAAATGCCATAATGATTCGTGCTAGAAAAAGAATTAAATCTAACGGAACAAAAGTTTATGAAATTTGGGGGCCATTGTTCTTTGGATCTGTACAAAATTTTAACTCAAAATTTAATTTAAAAACAGATCCAGAAAATGTAGAGATTGATTTTATAGAATCTAAAGTGAGTGACCATTCTGGAATAGAAGCTATAAGTAACCTAGCTAAAAAATACTTAAAAGCAAAGAAAAACCTAAAACTAACCCATCTCAGTCCAGAGTGTATTACTTTACTTATAAAAGCAGACCCTAAATTAAATAAGATAATAAAGACATCAATAGACGATCCTCGCTACCATGTTGTAACAGACCTGATGGATAGTGAAGTATGAATTGATTAGTGAATTTGAGCACTTAACCCATTCTCATTTAGAGCATTGCAAATTGGCTTAAGTTCCTCGTAAGATCCTCTTTTAACCAAACACTTCCCATTGTTATGTACAATCCAAGCACATTGTTCTGCTTGTACAGTGTCATGGTCGCAGTATTTGCATAAGGAATCAATGACATGATCGAAAGTATTAACCTCATCATTATAAAGCAAAATAGATTTTTGAGAGTTTAATAACTCTAAGGTTTCTAAATTTTCTTGGTACTGATTACCACCACTCATAATTCAAAATTAGTGAATTATATAAATCATTTGAAACTGTTTAAAGTTTCTTCAATTTTGGTTAAAATACCATCTTTAAATACTACAATTTTAGAGTTTTCTAGATTTTGAGACTTACATGCATTTAAATCAGTTGTTATAGAATCATAATCATCTCTGCTTTTAGAATAATAAGTTGTTACTCCGTTAATTTCAGTTCCTTTTATATCTAAAGCTTTTAATTTGTCAAACTTAGACTGAAGCTCGTCTGTTAGGTCATTAAATACACCTATTTCAATCTTATATTCATAATTAAAACTAAAATCGTCACGCGTGGACTTAATTATCTTAGAATTTGAAACAACATCAGAGCTAATTGAATTAAGAGCAATTTGTGCATCAGTCAATGAATTGTATTTTTTACTAAAAAATTGACTCCCCCCAAATCTAGACCTAGATTTAACATTAAAATCTCTCAATTTTAAACTTGTTCCATTCAAATCAACAGGGATATCGCTACCATAGGTGCCAAAATCTATATAGTAAATTGTTGGATTTTCATACTCTACTACCCTATCTGGATTTGCAGAATTTGCTTGTTGAAGACTAATGCTCCTTCCATTATTGTAAGCAATAATAAAAGCATCTGTTAAAATACCATCGTCTATCAATTCTGCTTTTCTTCTAGCGGCCAATTCTAAAGTATTAAATTCTCCAGTTGAATATTTATATAAATTATTAACTCTACTTACTACTAATGGAGAAATATTGAGTGCATTTTCTTTTAATAATGGTTTAGAGAAAGCACCAATTTGAACAGAGTAAAAGATGCCTGTTGTTTGGTCTATAGTTTTTACCGATGCTAGGGTTAGGTCTTGTGCAATTTCGGTTCTTAAATTAGACAAACTGTTTGTAGAAGATGGCGATGTAGGTGGCAAAATGGCAACTGGCTGATTAGACAAAATAGCTCTAGCTTCACTTAATTTAATTCTTTCGCCATTGTTGATAGCTACTACAAATGCATCTCTATAACTAGAGCTTAGACCTCTAATTTGATTTTTAGCTTGATTTGCATCTTGATAAGTCTTGAAATAACCTACTCTATACCTTGTAATATCGTCTCTTACTTTTTCCGCACTTATGGGAGCAAATCCTTGAAATAAATCTTGTGGGATTGGATTTCTAAAAGCACCTACCTGAACTTTAAATATTAAACCTTTAGGAATCTTAGGATTTAATGGAATAGGATTTTCTTGGGAATAAACTTTTTCGTCTGTTAAAAGAAATATTTCTTGAGTAATTACAGTTGGTGGTACAAAATCTTTGGACAATATATCTTCTGGATTAACAGGAACTATTTCTGGTTTAACTTCTGGTAGTTTCACATCCTGCACAACTTCTTGCTCAATTATATCTAATGAATCTCTAACTAATGAATCTAATTCTAATAAATCAGTAGTATCTACAAACTCCTCTGGTAATAAAGCAAGAACACTATCTGCTTTCCCAGAAATTGCCAATGCTTTAATTTGTGTTTTTTGAGTAGAATCCAACATTTCTAAAACCAGAGCTTGACTCATTTGCTTGTTCTTTATTTCTCTTTTTACAGAATCCATACTATAAATTATTGCCTCTGAAAATTCCTTGTTCTTTTTAGCTTCAATTTTTAAATTTTTAGAAGCATTGATCAAATCTTTCTTTGCTGAAATATCTGTTTCTGTTTTAGACTGTTGCTCCAAAGCATCTGCTTTAGCAACCATTTGGTCGTACATTTTTAAATAACCTTCTTTTTTTGCTTTTAATTTCTGATTCTCTATTTCTAACTCTCTAACTTCTGTTTCGATTCATAGAAAGATTTGAATTCATTACTTGATGCTATAGTTATAACTTCTGCATCTACTAAAGATTTAGAAATTTCAATATCCTCCACTATGGCCATTTCAATTTTTTTAAAGTCTAAAGATTTTTCTAAATAATTAGAGGATTTTTTCTTTTGGATGGCAGCTAAATTTTCATATTCTTTGGCACCTAACACATCACCCTGGGCTGTTAATTCAACTGCTTTTTCAGAATAAATCTTAGATTCTTGCAGTGCAACATCAGAAAGTTTTTCCAATCGTACAGATTGTTTTAATTGGTTAGGATTTAGTGTTTTTGCAACAGACAGTTTATCGTCTGAAAAGTCTTCTACTATAGCATCTGAATACAACTTCTTGGATTTTACTAGATAATTAATTGCTGTGTTTTCAAACTCAATAGCTTCTTCTATTAATTTACCCTTCTTAACTTTGTCTTTTTCCGAATTAGCTTGGTCTCTTAATGCAACAGACTTTGCATTAAGCTCATTGGCAGCAACTTCGTATTTTTCAGCTTGTTTAAATTTAAAACTTTCTTTAACATCTGCTTCAAACTCCTTTTTATTGGAGGAAATCTCTCTATTTAAATGTTTGATTTCATTGTCATTAACAAATGCTATATCATCGGCAATTTTAAGCTGGGCTTTGGCTTTCTTCTTATTTATTTTACTTATTTTTTTATCTACTTTAGCCTTCTTCTTATCCGTATCCATATCTAATTTCTGAAGCTCAAGTTCCTCAGTTTCATTGGAAAGCACATTGATTTTGTCAATACTCTTTTTATTGATTTCTATTATTTTATTGTTGGTTTGATTTTCATATTTGTTTTGAACAAAAACTACTTCCTTATCAACTTCTGCTACTACTTGATAAGTTTCTGGTTCTGACTCTGAATTAAAAGTAACTCCATTCACAGTTTGAGCTGGTATCTCTATAAATTCCTTGGCAATTGGTATATCCAATGGCAAATTCTCAACAAATTCAATATTCTTTTTTTCTTTAATTACAGACTCTTTCTTAAAAGAATCATCTTCTTTTTTAGAAATATTAACAGAACTATCACTTAAATTACCAGTTGTATTCTCGCTAGATGCTAAAGTTAAGTCCTCTTTTAATTCTTCCCCTTTATTGTTTTCTAAATACTATCATCTGAATTTGATGAATCCTGACCAACATTTGTATTTTCTTCTGTAGAATATGATAAATCTATTCCATTGTCAACTATAGCTAATACTACAGATTCCAACTGAGGATCGTTCTTTTCTATATAATTTGATATTGTACTTTCGTTCTCAATTTCAATATCTTCAAGATCCAAATCTGATTCTAGCGGTATATCCTTGTACTTTTGTGAAACTTTAATTTCCTGTAAATCCTTAGCTTGGTCTTCAAGCTGTTTCTTTTCTAAAACCAATTCATCGTACTGAGAAATTTTATCTTCAACATCTGATTCTAAATTTGAAATTTTAGATTCCAATTCATTTATTTTTGAATTTTGTTCATCAATTTTTTTTCTCTTTTTGGTAGAACTCAAAATTAACTTCTCTTCCTTTAATTGAGATTGCAAGGCTTGTTTTTCCGATTTTATTTCTTCTGCATTTTCTAGTAAATCTTTGGCTTTTTCGTCTTTTTCTCTAGACTGTTGTTGAATTATTTCAACAGTTGATTTTTCTTTTGAAGGATCAGATAATTGCACTTTGATACTTTCAATTATTTTTACCTCTTGGTTATTATCCGCAACCAAATCCTCTTGAACTTCTAATTCTTGAATAATCAAAATTTCTTTTTCTTTTAAAATTATTTCTTCATTCATTCTTTTTGAAATTGCAACTGCATTGGATACTTCCTGGCTTAAACGTTTACTGGTAGCATTAAATTTTGCAGCTAACTTCAATTGAATATTTTTAATGGAGTCGTTTTCTTCAGATTCCAATTCTAATAAAATATCGTCTGCTTTCTGAGCATTTATAATCGATTCTTCTGACTTGAGTTTGGCAATGTTAGATACCAGTATACTTTGTTCTTTTAAATCATTTAATCTTTCATTTTTCACATTTAAAAGTTGGTCTTTTTGTTCGCTGAAATTAATAATCTCATTTTCACTAGTATCATTTTCGAGATTACTTTCTTGACTCGGGTCAGTATCTATAACTAATTCCTCGCTTTGACTTTCAACCATTTTGTCTAAAATACTATCGGGATACTGATCAATATTTATTTTAGGATTGGACATTTCTTTTAGTAGATTTGCAATAATAACTGCCTCGTTTTCTGGAGATTGATCGAAATAATCTTTGATCATCAATTTCTCTTCACCATTAATTTTAACCAACTCAATTTCCTGTTTTAATGCTTTTAGCTCTGTTTGCGGTGGAGCTTCAACTAAACCTGCATGAATTTTCTCGCTTTTAGGAGTTTCAACAATAAACTTATATTTCCCTGAGTTGGGCAAAAGAATATTATAATTTGACTCTTTATCTACATTGTAAGAACCTATTAATTTATTAGTTCTTACGTCTTGTACTTTAATATTGGCTTGGAAATCTTCTGCAAGAATAGAATTTTTAAAGCTTCCTGAAATTATAATGTTTTGCATAGGTAAAAGCTGCACCTTTACATTGTATACATCAATCATTCCACCTTCCGAAGATCTTTTAGAAGAAAAAATAGCATTTTTATTATTTTTATCTACTAAATATAGAATGTCATCATCCGTACTGTTTATCTTATAATCAAGGTTAGAAATTGGACCAAAATCATTAGTAGTTGCATCGTAATTACATCTAAATATGTCATAGCCTCCCATAGAATTATGTCCCATAGATGAAAAGTAAAAAGTGGTTCCATTAGAATTCAAAAAAGGAAAATCCTCATCGTAAGGTGAGTTTATATTTTCTGGAAGAATTTTGGGAGAAGACCATCCTCCCCCAGACAAACGTTTTTTGAAATAAATATCTAAACCATTATCGCCAACTTCTCCATAACTTGAATAGAATAAAATATCTTGGTTAAGAGGTGGAAAATAAATAATTGATTTATGGTTCTTTTTTTTGTCTATTTTAGTTTGAAACTCCTCTGTTACTAAGATTCTCCCGCCAATGTCTTTTAGGTCGTAACTGTAGTTGAACTTATCAACAGAAGTAGTTTTTTTATCTATTACTACAATATCAGAAAGGTTTTTCATCAACGACTGACCATTTTCAGACATGTTTATGTACATCTCTAAGTTTAGAGATTTGGCCTGTTTAGAACTGGCTANAGNTTTGTATTTTTTGTATTGGTTTAAAGCATCTTGGAATAGATAATTATAGTGGTATACCCTTCCCAAATAAAAATAAGCTCTTGGATCAACTTCTGAATCTTTTATGGCCTTTTTTAAATAAGGAATAGATTTTGACTTATCTGCATATTTAAATAAAACACATACTCCATATTTGAAATTATATTCTGAGTTGTTTTTGTTACTTAAAAAGTTAGACATATGAGGTTCGGCCTCAATAAATTTCTGTTCTTCAAATAAATTATTGGCATACTTGATTCTCTCCCCTTCATTTTTAAAATTTTCTTGTCCATTTAGATTAAAACTGAAAATAATGAAAAATAAAAACCCATATGTCTTAATCGAGTTCAATTAGTAGAGTCTTTTTTAAGCTTAATATTCATTTTATTTTCATTTTTACTCAAGAGCCTATAAATATTAGGTTTGTGAGTGAAAAGTACTAATATCGATATAAAAATTGAAAAGTACATTAGAGATATAGATTCTACTCTAATAATTAAAATGGTAATAATTGGAAAAGAAATAGCAGCAATTATAGCGCCTAAAGAAACATAATTTGTAAAAATAAATATCAATAAAAATATAACTACGCAGCCAATTGCAGCAGAGAAGTTAATAGCTAAAATAATTCCCATTAAAGTAGCTACTCCTTTCCCACCTTGAAACTTCTCATAAATTGGAAAAACATGGCCCAAAACTGCAGTTATACCAACAATAATCTGCATATTGATAAATTCAACGCTATCTGGAAAACAAAGTAAAAAAGAAGTAAGAATTTTAACCGAAACCCAACCCTTTAAAATATCAATAAATAAAACGGTAAATCCAGCAGTTTTTCCAATTACTCTAAATGTATTAGTTGCACCTGCATTATTACTTCCATAATCTCTAACATCTATTCCGAAAAACCATTTACCTATCCATATAGCAGAGGGAATAGATCCAATAAAATAGGATAATAAAATAGCAAACAAATTATTTAATTCAAATATATTCTGCATTCTATTTCATATAAGTAGCAACAAACGGTGCTACATCTTTTGCTGCACCTAAAACGTATTGGTAGTCTTGCTTTCCTTTTTTCTTGCTTTTGGTCTCGTCTTTTTTAGTTTCGGATACAGTTTTGTTAAATTCTTCATTAGAACTGAAGGTTGTCATCAATCCCTTTTTGTAATTAAAATAATAGAAATTATCTTTATCTAGTTGTAGATAAACGGTGATTTCATTTCCAGTTAGCTTTCTAGAAATAACAATTTTTCCTTTGACATATTTCAATACTTGTCTTTTATTGATATTAGCAATACCAATATCACCATAAGAAACATAGGCCTTTCTATTAGAATTCCACTTATATCTTATATCTCCTAAAAACATAGGAATTTCTAGTTTTTCGGGAAATTTCTTTATTTTACCATTTATGTTAAGAGAAGAAATCATCGCATCAGATTCCTCTTTGGATGTAAATTCACTTAAGGCTTTTTCATAATAAGAATTCTGATAATCTAAAGGTCTTAGCTCTGGAAATTCAATTATTGTCTTTGCTAGTTTGTCTAATGCATCTGCACTAAAGTGGAAGTTAAGCATGGTAGAGGTCTTAAAATCCGTTTCCCATTTTTTAGGATTGAATTTTATTTCTCCAGCTGGTTTTAAAGAAATCTGATCTAAATCAATAGCAAAATTAAAAACACCATCAGATTTCAATCTGCAATTTTCTATATTAAGAGAAGTGTAATTTCCAGGCATAGTATACTCAATTAATTTTTCTGAATTGGACAATTGATATTCCTTTCTTTTAGAATTATACTTCAAAAACCCATCTGCATTAATCATTCCTATATGATTGTCATTGGTTTTAGAAGATAAAAAAGAAGAATAAAGAGACAACGAATCTGTATTGTTAAATACAAGACCAGAATAAACATTATTGAGATTAGAATTTTTAGTACTTGAATCGAGCTCTATTGGAATTAGAATATCCAATGGATCTATATTGGCTGTGAAACTAATCCATTGTTGTGGAATATTTTTACAACTATGGACAATTTGAGTAAATCCAGAAAATTCTAAACCAGGATTGGTAGAAACTAAATTAACATCTCCATAGAAACTATAATTGGGACTAAGTTTGAAATCTTTATTTTTCTTAATAAAGCCGGTTCCATGGGTTTGATCCGTGGTGTCAGGTCTCATTTCAGAAAAGAAAATATTTTGTTTGGTACCATTTAAGTCCACATAATCGTAAATTCCTGATGCAGTATAATCGTGTTTGGTATTAATTTCCACATCTGCATCGTAAATTTCGTAATATTTAGTTACATCATTGGTCAAAATAAAAGCATTTTCTAATGGATCAATTTTTGCTTTTCTTCTTATAACAATTCTACCACTGTCTGGTCTAATTCTAGAATCTGCAACTTTTATAAATTCAATCTCGTTGCAAATAATTCTTTTCTTCTTAATATCAAATCTTGCCTTTGCAGAACCAAAATTCAAAGAGTCCTGGTCTGGTTGAATAGAGAAAAAATTGGAAGTTTGAAGGTCTAAATCTGTATCAATATTAATATCTGCCTGAGCTTGTTTACTATTCTCCAATTCTAATTCATCGTTGTCCATATACCAGTTAAATTGATCCATATAGCATATGTATTCGTTTTCTGGAAACGTAACAAAACTTTCCCCAGAATTAGATTTAAACTCCCCCATTCTAGTTTCAAAATCTACTCTTCCATTTAAGTTCTGAGTTTTAAAGGACAACTCATCTAGATTACTGTTCTGGGAAACCAGCCTAAACTCACAAGTATCCGCTAAAATGGCATCGGTTTCGTAAGTGTATTCATAAGATTCGACTTCTCCGGAACCAAATCGCATAATCCCACTTCCTAACATACCATCATAACCTAATTTTAATCTTCCATTTAAATATGCCTCTGCCCCTTCAAAAAAGTTAAAATTAGAATCAATAGAATATGCATAAAGTAAATTCTGCTTTGGAATATATGAAACCTTACAATCTTTACCTTCAATAAGAGGAATTTCAGGATCTTCAACTTGTTCTTTGTTATTATAGGTATGAGCTATAGCAGCAACTGAATCTGGGAAAAAAGTTATGTCATCTGAAATTGCAGTAGAAGTGTAAAACTCAATAGTTCCTGTACCTTTTAATCCTTCGTTGGAGAGTCTTATTTCATTATCATAGCTTGCTAGTTGATCGTAGATATTAAATCCATCCTCTGGCGTATTTCTTATGAAGCCCAAAGAATAATCTGGCATAATCTGTAAAGACTCTTCAAATTCAGGAAAAATACCTCCTGAAAAAAATTGTCCGTTTAAGTCAATTCCGTTATCAGTGAAATTATCTAAACTATCCATTAAGAAAGGATTCACTATGAATTTAAAGTTTTCTCTCTTGTAAAGTCCATTTTGTATAGATGGATCATCGTAATAAATATAAGTTTTTGTATTAGATTTAAATGTTGGAAATTCATGGTATGAAGTATCTAGTCCAGACTTATTGGAAGGATTGTCAATTTGAATTTTGCCTTCCAGATTCTCAATTTTAGATTGCAATCTTATTAATTTTCCTTTTCTCTTAGATTCTTTATAATTCGCCCAAATAAACATGGAGTCGCATTTGGGTAATTTAAGTTTAAAATCGTCGTAAATAAAAGAGAAATCAAAACCGTAATATTGTGTTTTTCCAGCAGTTATTAAACCATCAAAGTCTAAGTCTCTATTCTTTTTTAAAGTTAGTCTTCTTGCTCCTGGTTTAATCCAAACTTTATTTTTCAGACTAAGTACTACCCTTTCTACTCCAAAAATATTTAAATCAAATGAGGAAAGACTAAGTTTTGCATTGGTTTCAGCATCAGAATTAATAATTAAAATATCGTAATCTTTTTCTCCAGACCTATTTTCAATATAATTGAACAACTTTTCACTACAGGTAATTATTTTTCTTTCCGAATCGTAATTTATAAACCCCTTCTCTGTCAAATTAAATAACATGAATTGTAAATCATTTACACTCTTTACCAAATATTTGGCCAAATCATTTAAAGAAAAGATATTGGAGCCACATATATTTGCATATCGCTTGATAGANACTAAAATATTTCCTCTNTCGGTGTTTAAATTGTCGTAACTTTTTACATCGAAAAAATTCAAACTAGCAAATTGAGCAGTTTTAATACTTTTTGTTCCNTTTGGTGCAGAAAAATTAATTAATGATTCTCCTAATTTCCATGATAAAGTCTCAACGTACATATCTAATTTATGGTAACTATTGTAGAAAGGAGCAGCAAGGATACCCTCTTCTCCTCTAGACAAGGTAAGAGTTTTGGTATTTTCAGAAAAAACTAAGTTGGAGGCTGGATGAATAATAGAGTCAGAATCTATAGAAAATTTTACTCTTGCTTTATCGGAAGTAACACCTTCATCATTAATTATAAAACCAATGGACTCGGCTACTAAGATTTCTTTTCCATCATAACTAAGTTTTAATTTTGAAAGGTTATTAATGGTTCCTGATCCGTATAAGTTCCTACCACGAATTGTAAAACCACCATCAAACTCGATATTTTTATTGTTATTAACATTTTTAATATTAAGCCTTTTACTGTAAGACTCAAATGCAGGATAAATAACTTTTGAATATCCACGAAAAGATAAAACCTTTTCAGTTAATTTCCCCATTATTGGATAGTCAAAATAACTGCTATAAAACAAGACTGAGTCTATGTAATAAGATGAACTTTTAAGACCAATATTGTAACTATTAACTTTTGCATAATAAATATCTTTGTCTTTTTTTGCTCTTTGCCAATCAATTTTGCCTCCATTTCCATTCCATAGGGAAGTAAGAGGGAAAAACTGTCCAGAAGTATTTCGAATTACAGAACTGTCATTCTTTGAAAAACACCTTAAATCAACTTCATTAAATATAAATACTGGAAGTTTTTTAACAAATTGAATATCAAAATT
>JGI20157J14317_10002364_pt1 | contig 16223 bp, 15 predicted proteins | sample COG_07_FD_14317 | JGI IMG/M metagenome (IMG submission 14317)
TTTTGTAATTAATTAAACTTTACAATACATCTTTGTAAAAAAAAGACAAACTTTTGTAAATTCGCTACAAATACTATTTTCATGGATATCAACTTCAACAAAAATGAAGATCATAACAAACTTTTAATAAGTGAACTTAAAAAAAGATTGGTAAAAGTGAAACTAGGTGGTGGTCAAGAAAGAATTAGCAAACATCACGAGAAAGGAAAAATGACCGCTAGAGAACGTATAGATTACCTGTTAGATCCCAAAACTAAAAGTATNGAGATTGGCGCTTTTGCAGGTGAACAGATGTATCAGGAACATGGTGGATGCCCTTCGGGAGGTGTAGTTGTAAAAATAGGCTATATTCAAAAAAAACAATGTATTGTAGTGGCCAATGATGCTACAGTTAAAGCAGGCGCTTGGTTTCCTATTACTGGAAAAAAAAACTTACGCGCTCAAGAAATTGCCATTGAAAATAAACTACCAATAATCTATTTAGTAGATAGTGCTGGGGTATACTTGCCGCTACAGGACGAAATATTTCCAGATAAAGAACATTTTGGGCGAATTTTTAGAAATAATGCTGTCATGAGTAGTCTAGGAATTACTCAAATTTCTGCTGTTATGGGAAGCTGTGTTGCAGGCGGTGCCTATTTACCTATTATGAGTGATGAAGCTTTGATTGTAGATAAAACTGGTAGCATTTTTTTAGCAGGAAGTTATTTAGTGAAGGCGGCTATTGGAGAAAGTATTGATAATGAAACATTAGGTGGTGCAACAACCCATTGTGAAATCTCTGGAGTAACCGATTATAAAGCAAAAGATGATAAAGATGCTCTAGACACCATTAAAAATATTCTTGGTAAAATTGGTGACCATGATACTGCTGGATTTAATAGAATAGAGCCGGTTAAACCTTCAGAAAAAGAAGAGGAGATTCTTGGAATTCTTCCAAAACTTAGAACTGAGCAATACGATATGAAGGAAATTATTAAACGTATTGTTGATAATTCTGAATTTGAAGAATATAAAGAAGGGTTTGGAAAAACAATTATTACCGCTTATGCACGCATAGATGGATGGGCAGTAGGTATTGTTGCCAATCAAAGAAAAGTAGTAAAAACAAAAAAGGGAGAAATGCAATTTGGAGGTGTTATTTACTCTGATTCTGCAGATAAAGCTACCCGATTTATTGCCAACTGTAATCAGAAAAAAATTCCTTTATTATTTCTACAAGATGTTACTGGTTTTATGGTAGGTTCTAAATCTGAACATGGTGGAATTATAAAAGATGGCGCTAAGATGGTGAATGCAGTTAGCAATTCTGTAGTTCCAAAATTTACAATTATTATTGGAAATTCTTATGGAGCAGGAAATTATGCGATGTGCGGTAAAGCATACGACCCTAGATTAATTGCATCATGGCCAAGTGCAGAATTAGCTGTAATGAGTGGGAATTCAGCTGCAAAGGTATTATTACAAATTGAGAAAGCTTCTTTAAAAAAGAAAGGTGAAAAAATTACGTCTGAAAAAGAATATGAATTATTTGAAAAAATAAAATCTCGCTATGATCATCAAATATCTCCTTATTATGCTGCTGCTAGAATTTGGACCGATGGAGTCATAAATCCATTAGACACTAGAACATGGGTTTCAATGGGCATAGAAGCAGCAAATCAAGCACCTATAGACAGGAAATTTAATTTAGGTGTTGTTCAAGTATAACCGTATGAAAAAAAATATTATTATTTTTTGTGTGTTTTTTTCCTTAAAATCATTTGCTCAATATTATGTAAATGCAGATTTATATTTTATTGACGGGACCATGACTAATGGATTGGCTCACATTAATATTTTAAATGATAAAATCAAATTTAAAAAACACAAGGAAGATAAAAGAATCAGTTATAATCACAAAAGTATTTCCAAGTTAATCTTAAAAAGGGACACCATAATAAAAGAGTTTAGATACAAAAAAACTCTAGGTAGAAGAGCTCCCAGACTATTAGAACTAATTATTGAAGATGATAATGTTTCACTTTATGCAGAAATTTTAGAATTACAAATGTATGGACTCGTTGGAGCTATCCTCAAAATACCAAATAAAATTGTTCATACTTATTACATTGTAAAAAACAATAATAATCACGCTGTTTTTTTTGGAGACACCGATTATACAGTTCATAAAAGGTTTAAAGAAATTGCTCGAAAAAACCTGGAAAATTGTGAAGAAGTTTTAACTAAGATTGAAAATAAAGAATACAAAGTGAAAGATATAAAAGAAATTGTGAAACATTACAACAAAAAATGTAGTAACAATAAAATAAAATAATCATGGGAAGAGCATTCGAATTTAGAAAAGCTAGAAAAATGAAACGTTGGTCTGCAATGGCCAAAACATTTACAAGAATTGGGAAGGATATAGTGATGGCTGTAAAAGAGGGAGGACCAAACCCAGACACAAATTCTAGATTAAGAGCTGTTATGCAGAATGCTAAGGCTGCAAATATGCCAAAAGACAATGTAGAACGAGCTATTAAAAAAGCTACCGATAAGGATACCGCCAATTTTAAAGAAGTTTTATTTGAAGGCTATGCTCCCCACGGTATAGCCGTATTAATTGAAACCGCTACCGACAATAATAATAGAACTGTTGCTAATGTTAGAGCAATTTTTAATAAATGTGAAGGAAATTTTGGAACTTCAGGTTCAGTGGTTTTTATGTTTGATCATACGTGTAATTTTACTGTAAAAAAAGAGGATATTTCCATTGATATGGAAGAGTTAGAATTAGAACTCATAGATTTTGATGTGGAAGAGGTATTTGATGATGAAGAAGGAATCATTATATATGCTCCATTCGAACAATTTGGTGCCATTCAATCTTTCTTTGAAAAAGAAAATGTAGAAATTATATCTTCAGGTTTTGAAAGGATTCCAACCTCCACAACAAAGTTAACAGAAGACCAACAAGCTGATGTTGAGAAATTATTGGAAAAACTAGAAGAAGATGATGATGTGCAAAATGTTTACCACTCTTTAGAAGTATAACAGCAAACTAATCACAACAAGTCCAGAGTTTTAAAACGTTGTATTTTACCAGATCCTGTCTCTATAAATTTTGGAATAAAGAAAATTTCTTTAGGAATTTCAAATCTAGACAACCTTGAAAAGTGTTTTTTTGTTATTTGATAATTTTCACCTTCAATAACTAGTATGCATTTTTCACCTAATATTTCATCCGGAATTCCAGCTATAAAAAATCGTGAATGTATAGTGTGTGATAATTTTTGTTCAATTTCTTCTGGATGTAATTTCACCCCTCCTGAATTGATAACATGATCTAAACGACCTTTCCAATTAAATTCAGTTTTAGAAACAACCTCTACTACATCATTAGTAATGATATTTACATCAGATATTTTTGGAGCATGTATAACTAGACAACTTCTTTTATCTTTTGAAATAGTGACATCAGGTAATGTTTTGTATACAGATTCTGACTCAAGTTCTAATTTGGTGAATTTATTTAACTTCTTAATAGCAACATGAGTAATTGTTTCTGTCATCCCATAGGTAGCATAACATTTTGTGTCAACAGTTTGAATGGCAATGTTTAAATCTCTAGAAACCACTCCTCCACCAACAATCAACGTTTTTATTTGGTCAATTTTTGAAATTGAATTTCTTAGTTGTAAAGGCACCATTGCAGAAAAGTCATATTCTTTTGTGATTTCTTGTAATGGATTAGAGGTAGATTCTATTACATCTAAATCCCAACCAAGTGATAGCGCTCTAACCAACATCATTTTTCCGGCAATAAATTTGATAGGCAAGCAACATAATGCTTTTGTGTTCTCTCCTAATTGAAAATAACGACCAGTAGCTAAAGCCGAATTTATCATAAAATCCTTGCGAAGTTTAATAGTTTTAGGAATACCCGTAGATCCAGAAGTATTAACTAATACATAGTGGGCATCAGAAAACCATTCTTTTAAAAACTGATTGATTTCTTTTGAAATTGATTGAGAAAACTGAACAAGTTCCTCAGAATTTGAAAATATTTTTCCATTAATTTGGAAACTTGTATGGAAGCTATTCGATTTCAATAAGTGAGGGTTTTTCTAGCTTTCCAAAAATTTTCTCTTTCCAATTAGACCAACCATACTTTTTAGAAAAAATTAAAAATACAATTGGATACAACACAACTACGGGTAAAAACATTTCTACACCAAGAGAAGGTTCAGAGACATCAATAAAAAGGGCTTCTGTCTGAAAAACAGTCCAATCTGTTGTAACAAATAAAGCTGCTAATATATTGTTAACTGCATGCATCCCCATAGCCAACTCAATTCCGTCATCCATAAGGGTAACTATCCCAAAAAAGAATCCAGTCCCTATGTAAAATACCAAGGCGATATATCCTAGTTTTTCTATCTCAGGATTCAACCCGTGCAATAAACCAAAGACAACTGACATAATAATTAATGGTGCCCATTTATTTTTAATCCATAATGCAAGACCCTGCATATAGTAACCTCTAAATAATAATTCCTCTAAACTTGTTTGTAAGGGCATAAAAACAATAGCAACAAAACAGAGCGTAAAAAATGGGATGGGTTTAAAGTTCCAAACATATTTTTCTGGAGAGAGTATGATATCTGATCCTAAAAAAAATATTGTAACTAATCCCCAAATGAAAATACCAAAAAAGAAACGACTCCAATCTATTTTTTTTCTTGAAGTTATTATCCATCTAATTTTTTTCTTATGAATAGATTTTACCAATGGAATAAATAATAACAATGGAATTATAAATGATAGTAGTATAAGAAAAAGATATAAATTAGAATCAATCCCTAAGTCAGCAAATGAATTCTGCCCGCTTTCCGAAAACCTCTGCATGTCTTTACCTGAAGCAATAAAAGCTTTTATTGTAATGGGAATTTGACCTAAAGTACTTCCTAAAAAAACGATAAAAAACATTACAACATACATCCATGATTCATTTTTACCCTTGTAGCCTGTTTGTAAAAAATTCATATTAAATTAAAATTCCAGTTTTTATTTTTTTTATAATAAAGTCCTCCTTTGTTTACCTCTAAAGGACTATCAAAGTTGTTAGTAAATAAACCTCCCGTTCCCAGACCCTGAGGCATACTACTTTTTAAAGTTGCAGTCCATTGAGCTATGGCATTTAAACCAATATTACTTTCTAAAGCACTAGTAACCCACCAACCTATACCAGATTTTTTGGCTAACTCTATCCATTCTAAACTCTCTTTAAACCCACCAACTAAACTAGGCTTTAAAATGATATATTGAGGTTTTATTATTTGTAGCATTTTTGTTCTCTTAGTTACATCAAACACCCCAATTAATTCTTCATCTAAAGCTATTGGTAAGGGTGTTTCTTCGCAAAGTAATGCCATTTCTTGATAGTGCCCTTGAAGGATAGGTTGTTCTATTGAATGCAAATCATAATTTGATAATATCTTTAATTTCTCCAAAGCTTCTGATGGCTTAAAAGCACCATTAGCATCTACCCGTAATTCTATATCTTTAATTGAAAACTCTTTTCTTATGGATGCTATTAACTGAATTTCTGTTGCAAAGTCTATGGCTCCAATTTTCATTTTTAGACAACGAAACCCTTCAGCTATCTTCTCTTTTATTTGATCATTCATAAATTCACGATCTCCCATCCAAATTAGACCATTAATATCTATAGCTTTATTGGATTCTGTGAAGTTAGAAACAAATAATTTAAAAGGTGATGGTGATTGGAGCGACAGAAACGCTTGTTCTAATCCAATTTGGATACTAGGAAAATGAATTGTTTTTGCTAAAAGAATATCTAAGCCTAATTCAATATTATTACAAACCCATTTTAGTTTGTCCTCATAATCGGGCCTATCATCTATACTTAATCCTCTAAAAAGACCACATTCTCCTACTCCAAATTCACCTTCTTTAGAAAGGTATAAAAACCAAGTTTCTTTAGTTTTTAAAATACCTCTTGAGGTTCCACTAGGTGTTTTAAATTGTAAAATATATTTGTAGTAAGTTGCTTTAATCAAAATATTTATTTTTCAGCAAAGGCTTTAAAATTATTCAAAGAAACCTCATCAATATTTTTAAATTTAGATTTAAAAAAAGGCAATACACATCCTAAGATATAACTTTTTGCCTGGTAACTAGCACTCAAATGAATAATCGTGGAATTCCCCTCAGCTGTAAAAGAATATTCATCTCTTTCAATTACTCCATCCCTATCAAAAAAAAGGGTTAACTTTTCATTCTTAACATACGCCAATACTTTCTCTTTCACAATGGTAGTTTGATCATTATGTTGAATGAGAATATTATAACTACTTCCAGTAATACCAGGCTTTTGGTCAACTATTTCTACAGAACTATATTCTGGGTTCCAATTAGTTATTGTTGAAACATTTGTAAACAAGGCAAACGTATCATCCACAGGTTTTAAAATGGTTATTTGAGAATCATAACTACTGTCTTTAATTATTAAACCGGTACTAAAAAATAATACTGAGAGAATAACTAAGAATGTAATAACAATTTTTACTGTTTTCATGAATTATATATGACTAGTTTAAAATTACAACACTTGACCCAAGCCCAAAAGAACAGAAAATAGAAATGTACTTAAAGCTACTTTTTTTAATTCTGCATCTAACCTAAGTTCTTCTTTATTGTTGTAAACAAATAAAGCATGGATTACTAACGGAATATAAGCTAAAAGAAATATAAATTGAACTGTTTTTGTAAAAGTAGGAACTACATAACTTACGGCGCTAATAAACGAGAGCAATAATAAGCTGTAATGATATCTTTTAGCTGCTTTTAGACCTATTTTGACAACGATTGTGTTTTTATTTGATTTTTTATCATTTTGATAATCTCTCATATTATTGAGATTTAACACAGCTGTGCTTAATAGACCAATTGAAATAGCAGGTAATGTTAGAAGAAAATAAATTTCTTTTGTAAATAAAAAATAACTTCCTAAAACACTTAGTAATCCAAAAAAAAGAAATACAAATACATCACCAAAGCCGCTATAACCGTAGGCTAAATCACCAACGGTATATTTTATAGCTGCTACTATAGAAACTATTCCTAGAACGAAAAACAATAATGAATATCCAAAATTACTTAGACCAAAGGACTCATAAATGAGGAAAAGAGCAAAAATAATAGTTAGAATAACCGAAATCAAAATTGCTTTTTTCATTTGCTTTGGAGAAATCTTACCTGAACTCACCATTCTTTCCTCTCCTATTCTAATGGCATCAGTACCTTTGACTCCATCACCATAATCATTGGCAAAATTTGAAATTACTTGAAAACCAATAGTTGTAAGTATAGCCAAACTAAAAATAACACCGTTAAATAAACCATCTGACATAGCTAAAAAACCTCCTAAAATAATTCCTGAAATAGACAATGGTAAGGTTCTAAGTCTAGCAGCTTTGATAAAATTTTTTATAATCATGGATGGTAATTGTTTCTTCTATGAGAATTATAAATTATCAGCCTCTGCAATTAATTCAGCAATATCTTTAACTATGATTTGAGATTCTTTCTCATGAAACTTAACACCGTCTGTCATCATTGTATTACAATAAGGACATCCTGTCGCAATTATTTTTGCATTTGTTTCCAATGCTTGTTCTGTTCTTAGAATATTAATTTCTTTATCTCCTTTTTCTGCATCTTTAAACATTTGAGCTCCTCCTGCACCACAACATAAAGCTCTGTTTTTATGTTGTTTCATCTCTTTAAGTTGAACTCCTAATTTTCTTATAATATCTCTTGGAGATTCATAGACACCGTTCCCTCTTCCTAAATAACAAGGATCATGATAGGTAACCTGTTTACCCTTTAAGGATTTTTTTATTTCTAATCTGCCTTCCTCTACTAATTTCTTTATGTATTGTGTGTGATGGTACACCTCATAATTCCCACCTAATTCTGGATATTCATTTTTTAATGTATTAAATGAATGTGGATCTGTACAAACTATCGTTTTAACTTCGTATGAGTTTAATATTTCAATATTAGATATCGCTTGCATTTGAAAAAGAAATTCATTTCCTGCTCTTTTAGCAGCATCTCCGGTTGAACTCTCTTCTGTTCCTAAAACTGCAAAGTCAACATTTGCTTTGTGTAATAGCTTAACAAATGCTCTAGTAATTTTTTTTGCTCTGTCATCATAACTTCCTGCTGCTCCAACCCAAAATAAAACTTCTGGTTTTTTTCCTTGGGACATCATTTCTGCCATTGTTGGTACATTCATATTTGTTGCTTTTATTCGTCTTTCCAGTTTAATCTATCTTGTTGATTGTACTGCCATGGAGCACCATTATTTTCAATATTAGTCATCATCATGTTCAATTCTTGTGGTGCAGCAGACTGCTCCATAACTAAGAATCTTCTCATATCCATTATGATAGACAATGGATCTATATCTATAGGACATTCCTCTACACAAGCATTACAGCTGGTACATGCCCACAATTCCTCAGGTGTAATATAATCATTGAGTAATTGCTTACCATCTTCTTTAAAAGTACCTTTATTACTATCTATATTTCTACCAACTTCCTCTAATCGGTCTCTGGTTTTCATCATAATAGCTCTTGGTGACAGTTCTTTACCTGTCATATTAGCTGGACAAGAAGAAGTACATCTACCACATTCTGTACAGGTGTATGCATTAAGTAATTGCACCCAACTTAAATCAGTAACATCACTAGCTCCAAATTTTTCAGGAATTTCCTCCTCTGCACCTTCCTCTGGTATGGCGTACGGATCTGTATCAGGATCCATCATCATTCTTACTTCTTTGGTTACTGATGATAGATTGTTAAATTGGCCTTTAGGCTGAAGATTTGCATAAAACGTATTTGGAAAAGCTAATAAAATGTGTAAATGTTTTGAATAATATAAATAATTTAAAAAAATTAAAATACCAATGATATGAGCCCACCAGGCTTTATGCTCTATACTAGAGAGAGTTTCGAGTGAATACTCTGAAAACCAAGGCGCTACAAATTGACTTATAGGGTTTCCAAAACCCGCCTGTTGAAATGAATAATCTGTTGCATTCATGAGGATGAATAAAGACATCAAAACAATTTCAAAGTAGAGAATTAAGTTACCGTCATTTTTTGGCCAACCTTTCATTTCTTTGCTCATAAATCTCTTTAACTGAACAATATTTCTTCTCAACCAAAATATAATTACGGCTACTAAAACGAGAAATGCTAAAATTTCAAATGTTCCAATTAAAAAACCATATATAGAATTTCCAAGAAGTGGTTGAAAAACCCTGTGAGTACCAAACAATCCGTCAATAATAATTTCTAAAACTTCAATGTTAATTACAACAAAACCTATGTATACAACTATATGTAAAAATCCAGCTATTGGTCTACTAACCATTTTTGATTGCCCTAAAGCAATTCTTGCCATATTTTTCCACCTTTCAAGTTTATTATCAGACCTATCTAGGTCTTTACCAAGTTTGATGTTTCTTACCAATTTTAATACATTAGAAACAAAAAAACCGATTCCTAAAAGCAATGCTATCGCAAAAATCACATTTGGTAAATAATCCATTTAATTATTTTTTATTTGATGTAAATCGTTTTACTACTATTAATAACTCTAAAAATTACTCATTGGAATTATCTTTTTTACTTTCTTCCTTCATGTAAGGTTTTGCTTTCTTACCAAATAACGAAAAGTGAACAAATCTTTTTGGGTTTAACTTCATCTCTTTAAGTAATTCCTCTAGTTCTTTAGAAGCGTTTGTTAAATTTTCATACATTGCGTTATCAGTTGCTAACTTACCAAGTGAACCCTGACCATTTTCTATGTTAACAAGCAATCCATTTACATTTTCAAGTGTAATTTGAAGCGTTCTTACAGTCTGTCCAAAATCTACACTTGCAAGAGTGTCAGAAACTTTAGATATATTTTCAGTAATTCTTTTTGTGTTTTGAAGTGTTATATCTATATCTGCCTTTGAAGCATCTACTATGTTGTTAAAAGACTCAATTGAAGTAGTCATTGAACCAACAGTTGATTCTAGACCTACAATTGTTCTTTTAAAACTATCTCTAGATTCTAGATCTAAAACATCGTTTAATGCTATTAGCAATGAATCTGCACCTATAATAACACGTTCTATTTTGGTTTTAAGAGGGTTTAACGTTTTTTCTACTGAAGTAAATATATCTGACTCTACCTCGCCAATCAAATAATCTCCAGAAACAGCAATTTCCCCATCATAACTTGGGATAATTGCAAGTGATTCTCCTCCTATAATACTTGTGGAATAAATTTTAGCAACACTATTTTTTGAAAACTCAAAGTTATTATCTAAGGCAATTTCTACTACCAATTTACCTTTTTTCACAGTGTCTGTATTGAAGGTAATTTCTGATACTTTTCCAACTTGTAAACCATTTATACTAACGGTACTGGCTTTGTTGAGTCCTTGGATATTATCATATTCTATATAAAAAACTCTTGAGGCTGGTTCTAAAAGGTTTTGACCTTTCAAAAAATTAAAACCCCAATAGCCCAAACATAAAATTATAATCGCAGCTACACCTGTTTTTAACTCTTTAGACATTTTTTAAATTTTTATTACAATAATACTACTATTTTTTGTGAGATAACAGGAAAAAGAACTATTTCAAAACCTCGGTAAGAGATACTTTTTTTCCTTTCTTAAAAGCCGCTATGTAAGCATCTGAATACCCTTTGCTTTTTGCTTTTAAAAGTGAGTTTTTTACTTTGTTGTAAATAGTAGTAACTCCAAAATAATATTTATAATAAGACCCAACTTTTACTCTTTGAACGTTTTTCAACCCCTTAAAATTGTATGATTTTAGTTCGATTTTATTTTTACTTGAAGCTATTTGAATTTTAAAAATAACCTCTTCTTCTAACTTATCTTCGTCTCTAATAGTAGCATCAACTTTGCTGTTTTCAATAGAAATCTGATCATTGACAACTACAGTATTTAGCTTTAATTGATTGTAATATTTCTTGATGGATCTAGCTATTTCTTTAGCCATCTTTTGTTGACCGCTTTTAGAATTTAAAAACTTTCCTTCATTTTTATTCGTTAGAAAACCTAACTCTATCAACACACTAGGCATATAAGTCTGATGTAAAACTACAAAGCCTGCTTGTTTTACTCCTCTATTTTTTCTTTTTAAAGCTTTAGAAAAATTTTGTTGAATATCAGCAGCTAATAAAAAACTCTTATCTAGATTTTCCTCTTGCAATAACGTAAGTCCAAGAACAGACTCCTCTGAATTTGGGTCAAATCCTTTATATCTTTCTCTGTAATTATCCTCAAGAGAAATCACAGCATTTTCACGTTTAGCTACATCAAAATTTCTTTTATTAGCATGTAAACCTAGTACAAAAGTACCTGCTCCATATGCATTTGACGAATGAGAATCACAATGAATAGAGACAAATAAATCAGCTTTGGCTTTGTTAGCAATTTCACCTCTTTTCCAAAGATTAATTAAAACATCTTTATCTCTAGTCAAGATTACTTTGATATCATTAATTTTTTGGAGTTCATTGCGAATTTCCTTGACAACTTTTAGTGCAATAGTTTTTTCTCGATAACCATTACCTATATTTCCTGGATCATTCCCACCGTGACCTGCGTCAAGTACCACAATAAATTTTTTATCTTGTGAATAAACAAGAGTTGTGTTTAAAAAAATAAATGAGAAAATAACTACTATGGCTAGGGTTATCTTGGTATCAAATTTGTCTTTATATGTAGTATGTATCAACAAAATTTAACTAATTTTGGCTATTCTAATTTGGTGCTTCAAATATTGAAGCATATTTTTACTCATACACAAAAATAGCATAATAAATATTGCAATCAAATCTGTCTTACATACTTTTAATTTTACTTCTATGTTGTTCTCTAACTAACATAAGATCACAGGATATAAAGCCAGAAGTTTTACCAATCCCGCTGATAACTAATGACAGTTTAGCAAAAACAACTTTTTTACCAACAACAACTATTAAAAAAGATACACTAATTACACAAAAACAAGATAGCGTTCAAGTAGATAGTATTCGCCCAAAAGAAGCTATTACAGATTTAATTTCTCACATTGCTAAAGATTACACTACTCAAAATGTAAAAAACAAAACAGTTACACTCTACAACGAAGCTCACCTAGTATACACTGACATAGACTTAAAGGCTGGTATTATAGTAATAGACTACATAAAAAACACCCTGTTTGCCAAAGGTATCAAAGATAGTACAGGGTATAATCAAAGGCCTATATTTAAACAAGGTAGTCAAGAATCAGAACAAGATTCTATGATTTACAACTTCAAAACTAAAAAAGCGATCATTTACGGTATAAAAACCAAACAAGAACCTGAAATGTTTGTTTTGGGTGAGAAAGCTAAACGTGTTAATGATTCTACAATCTACATGCGAAAGATAAAATTCACAAGTTCAGACAAAGAAAAACCTGATTATTATATTGGAGTTAAAAAGGCGAAAGTAGTACCAAATAAAAAAATAGTTGCTGGATTAAGTAATCTTGTGATTGCTGATGTACCTACACCTGTTTTTCTTCCATTTGCTTATTTCCCATTGGGGAAAAACCGAACATCAGGTTTTATTTTTCCAGCGATTCAAACAAGTACGTCCAATAGAGGTATAGGAATACAGAATGGAGGATATTATTTTGCGGTAAATGATTATGTAGATCTTGAATTATTAGGGGATGTATATTCCAATGGAAGTTGGGGTTTTAGAACTAATTCTCAATATTATGTTAGGTATAAATTCTCAGGAGGTTTCAATCTAAGTTTTGAAAAATTAATTAGAAGTACTAGAGGTTTTGATGATTACTCAGAGGCAACCAACTTCAATGTTAGATGGAGTCACAGGCAAGATTCAAAATCTAGTCCAAGTTCTAATTTCAGTGCATCAGTAAATTTAGGGAGTAGCCAATATTATAGACAATCTTTAAATGAGTTTAATAACTCAAATTTTTTAACCAATACCTTTAGTTCTTCCATTTCATATCAAAAAACCTTTACTGGTACACCATTTAATATGAGTGCAAATGCTACTCATTCTCAAAACACAAATACAGGTACTGTTACTATGGCACTTCCTTCTCTTCAGGTTTCTATGAGTAGAATTTATCCATTTGCCGGGAAAGGTGGAATCAAAAAGAATCCACTTCAAAAAATGGGATTAACATACAATATGCAGGGTGAATACAGAATCAATACAAATGAAGATGATTTTTTTAAATCAGAAATGTTTAAGACAGCCAAAGCAGGAGTTCAACATAGGGCAGACGCAAGTACAAATATTACCTTACTAAATTACTTCACTTTATCTCCTCAAATTAACTATAGAGAGGTATGGAATTTTAAAAAAATTAACAAAGACTTTGACCCTTCAATACAAAATACAGATGGTTCTTTTGGAACTGTTGTTTCAGATACTATAAGTAGTTTTAGCAACTTTAGAGAGTTCAGTTCTGGCTTGAGTCTTTCTACCAATATTTATGGAACTTTTAATTTTAAAAAGGGACGGTTAAAAGCTATTAGACATACAGTTAGACCGTCAGTTTCCTTTTCTTATAGACCTGATTTTGCCGAAAGATATAACGAAACTGTTCAAAGTAATCTGGAAGGGACAGCATTTGAAACATACTCTCCTTTTGATGGTGGAATAGGGCTTTATGGCGCACCTGGATCTGGTTTAAGTAACACCATTGGACTTTCTCTAAATAATGTCATAGAGGGTAAGTTAGCGCCTGAAGATCCCGATAGCGATGAAGAAGACAAAAAAATCACAATTCTAAATAACTTAAATTTTAACTCGTCATATAATATAGCGGCAGATAGTTTACGATGGTCTCCAGTAAAAGCCTCTCTTGGTACAAGAATATTTAAAGATAAGCTTGCTCTAAATTTAAATGCCTCACTAGACCCTTATCAAATAAATGAAACAGGACAACGGATAGATAAATTTGTAAAAGGATTGTTTAGGTTAACTAGAGCTAATATGACTGCTAATTACACACTATCTAGTAAAGATTTTGATGGTCAAAATAATGAAAGTAATAATTCTGGAAATGGAAACCAAAATACACCAGATGTACTTGGTAAAAATATTAACCCTACAAATAGCTTTGCATCTAACTCTAATGACTCGCAGAATAATAGTAAAGAAGATGAGGTTACAGAACTTTATAAATCTAAAATTCCATGGAGTTTAAACCTTGCTTATTCTGCATCCTACGTTAATAACGGCATAAGAGATATCGGTATACAATCTCATTCGTTGATGTTTAGCGGGAATTTTGATTTAACACCTAAGTGGAAAGTGGGCTTTTCTTCTGGGTACGATATCCAAAGTGGTGGCTTCACTTTTACTAGAATGAATTTTTCTAGAGATCTAGATAGCTGGAAACTTAACTTTAATTGGGTGCCATTTGGAAACAATCAATCCTATGTGTTTTTTATTGGGGTTAAGGGAGTCTTGAGTGATCTTAAATACGAACAAAACAAACCTCCAGACAGAGTACTTTTTTAAAATAATAATATCATGAAAAAAATAATCAAAACTTCAAAAGCTCCAGCTCCAATTGGGCCATACAATCAAGCCGTATTGAGTGGTAACACGTTGTATACTTCTGGTCAAATTGCAATTGACCCATCTTCTGGAGAATTAAAAAATAACAGTATTAAAGAAGAAACTTCTTTAGTAATGGAAAATATGAAAGCTGTCTTGGCTGCTGCTAATATGACTTTTGAAAATGTAGTAAAAACCTCTATTTTTATTTCAGATATGAGAAGTTTTTCAGAAATAAATAAAGTTTATGGAAGCTATTTTAATGAGGAGTCCGCTCCAGCTAGAGAGACTGTTGAAGTTGCAAACCTACCAAAATTTGTAAATGTTGAGATTAGCATGATAGCTGTTAAATAAAAAAAGTTGTCTATATATGAGACAACTTTTTTTATTTTTAGTATGTGCTTATTATGTTTATAAGGTTGCTGCATATTCAATTAAATCAACAATCTTAGTTGAATACCCAATCTCATTATCATACCAAGAAACTACTTTTACAAAATTATCATTTAAAGCAATTCCTGCACCAGCGTCAAATACAGAAGTTCTAGTTTCTCCTACAAAATCTTGTGATACAACTAGGTCTTCAGTATATCCTAAAACACCTTTCATTGGTCCGCTTTCTGAAGCAGCTTTCATAGCTAAACAAATGTCTTCATAAGAAGCTGGTTTCTCTAATTTCACAGTCAAGTCTACAACAGAAACATCCATAGTAGGGACTCTAAATGCCATTCCTGTTAATTTTCCATCCATAGAAGGTATTACTTTTCCTACTGCTTTTGCAGCACCTGTAGATGAAGGTATGATATTATGAATAGACGAACGACCTCCTCTCCAATCTTTCATGGAAGGACCATCAACAGTTTTTTGAGTTGCAGTAGCGGCGTGAACAGTAGTCATTAGTCCTTCAACAATACCAAAATTATCATTTAAAACTTTTGTAATAGGAGCTAAACAATTGGTAGTACACGATGCATTAGAAAAAATCTTCTGATCTGCTCTTAATTCTGTATTATTAACACCCATTACATACATAGGAGTATGATCTTTAGATGGAGCAGATAATACTACCTTTTTAGCACCGGCTTCTAGGTGTTTACCTGCTGTTTCCTCAGTTAAGAAAAAACCTGTAGACTCAATAACATAGTCAGCTCCTACTTCATCCCATTTTAAGTTGGCTGGATCTCTTTCAGCAGTAATTCTAATTAAATTACCATTAACTAATAATTTACCTTCTTTAACTTCTACCTCTCCATCAAACTGCCCGTGAACAGAATCATATTTTAACATATAAGCTAAATATTCTACATCTAATAAATCGTTGATTCCAACAATTTGAATATTTGATCTATTGATTGCAGATCTAAATGCTAATCTACCTATTCTACCAAAACCGTTTATTCCTACTTTAATCATTTTTATTTAATTTATTTTTATTTATGTTGACATGATATCAGAAACCCTTAGGAGTTCTTTATTAATTTCATGTCCTCCAGTAATTGCCTCTTCTAGGTCTGTAGTTATTACTGTATTATTCTTAAGACCA
>JGI20157J14317_10002376_pt1 | contig 16177 bp, 12 predicted proteins | sample COG_07_FD_14317 | JGI IMG/M metagenome (IMG submission 14317)
GGAACGATAAACTTAAATAGAAATACCGCTGGCCAATCGCGTTCTTCAAGCTGTAAACGTAAACCTTCGTAGGGGTCTTTACTCATGTTGCTCTTGCTTTATAAGGACAAAAGTACATCATCTTCAAGAGACAACCCACGTAAAAATAACTGGGAAGCTATCAGATCTGGATGTAAATAGCGGTCTTCATCAAGTACAGGGACGACTGCTCTAAACGCATCAATAAAACCTTGCATATCATGGCTAATACTGGCCTCGCGAAGATGTAAAGCTTGCGATGCATTGAGTAGTTCAATACCTAAAACTTGATAAAGATTATCAACCACTTTAACCAATTTCGTTGCGGCGTTTGCCCCCATACTTACATGGTCCTCCTGCCCGTTAGAACTCTCAATACTGTCTGCGGAAGCTGGTGTACAGTATTGCTTATTCTGGCTAACAATTCCTGCAGCAGTGTATTGCGCGATCATCAATCCACTATTCAATCCAGGGTTTGGTGTTAGAAATGGCGGCAATTCTCTTCGTCCAGAAATTAGTTGGTATGTGCGGCGTTCAGAGATAGATCCCAATTCGTGTAAGGCCAAAGTCATATAATCCAGTACCAATGCCAACGGCTGTCCGTGAAAATTACCCGCACTAATCACCGCATCCTCCTCCTCTAAGACCACCGGATTATCCGTTGCAGAATTCGCCTCCGTTTCGATCACTTCCATCGCATGCCACAACGCATTTTTACTTGCACCGTGCACCTGGGGAATGCATCGGAAACTATAGGGATCTTGCACATGGGACTTCGCCTCGTGCATAATAGGTGCCTCATTGAGCCATTGGAAAACACGTTTCGCCGTGAGAACCTGTCCACGTTGGGGACGTGTCGCATGTACACCGTGAGAAAAGGCCTCTATTCTTCCGTCGTGGGCAGCGGTAGATAATGCGCCAACGTAATCGGCTAAATAATCCAATCGACGTGCGTGTAGCGTGGCATAAATACCATGTGCGGACATGAATTGCGTACCGTTTAGAAGCGCTAAACCTTCTTTTGACGCCAATGTATGGGTCCGCCAAGCCTTAGCCCCTAATTGGTCCAAAACTGCTCGCGTTTCTTGAACTTCACCTTCAAACCACAAACTACCTTCCCCTAATAAAGGGAGACTCATGTGCGCAAGCGGCGCAAGATCACCACTAGCGCCAAGCGAGCCTTGTGCATAGAGCACGGGCAATGCCCCACTGTTGTACAGCTGAACAAGACTTTCGCAAACTTCTAAGCGAATTCCACTAACACCAACAGCGAAACTTTTTAGTTTTAAGGCTATAATTAATCGGACAATAGGTAGGTCCAGCCTATCCCCAGTCCCACAAGCATGGGACCGAACAAGGTTTGTCTGTAAGGTGCCTAAATCTTCAACACCAACTTCGATATCGCATAAACTTCCAAAGCCGGTGTTCACACCATAGATTGGTGCAATGCTTCGCAAAGATTTTTCTTCAAGGAATTTTCGAGACGCCGAAATGCGCTTGCGCGCGGTTTCTGAAAGCTGTATTTCTACGGAACCGTCCGCAATTAACTGATAGTCAACATATGATAAAGGTGCGGTTCCAATTTCTAGTAGTTTCATGTGCCGTGATTAAGGAACCACAAAATACGCTACATCGTCTTTAATACCGCACAAGTTCGAACCATGATGCGAAAATTGGGTTTAGAATCTTAGAAGAAGTAACTATGAAACACTACGTAATCGTTGGCGGCAGCAAAGGTATCGGCAAAGCCACGGCAGAACTACTGGCCGCAGAAGGACACCAAATCACTGTTTTTAGTAGGACGCCGTATGAAGGACCTGCGCACACCATTGAATGGGAAGAATTTGATGTATTGACCGATTCTTGGGACGATGTAATGCCAGAAAATATTGATGGACTTATGTACAGCGTGGGATCCATCAACCTTAAGCCGTTTCGCGGTTTAAAGCCTGAAGTGTTCGAAGCTGATTTTCAATTGCAAGTAATGGGTGCCATCAAAGCCCTACAAGCGGCGCAAAAGAATTTCAATAAAGACACAATTCCTTCGTGTGTATTGTTTTCTACGGTTGCTGTCCAGCGCGGAATGCCATTCCATGCCACCGTGAGCACATCCAAAGGAGCTATTGAAGGTTTGACTCGGGCCATAGCGTCAGAATGGGCGCCAAAGGCACGTATCAACTGTATTGCACCGAGCCTCACAGATACCCCATTAGCATCAAAACTACTGAGCACTCCGGAGAAAAAGGAAGCTATTGGTGCTAACAATCCCATGAAGCGCGTAGGTGAAGCAGCTGATATTGCGGAGATGGCGGCATTCTTAATGGGTGATAAAAGCAGTTGGATGACCGGTCAGATCTTGCATATCGACGGCGGTCAAAGCGTATTATAACCATGTGGAAGGAGGCGTTTTCAGCATTAGCNTTAGACGGGCTTGAACGCAGAGATCGTACCGGTCTAATCAATGCCATTTCTGGAATACGCACCGCCTTTCTTGCAATCTCTGGGAAGGACGGCAACTGGAACGCAGGTGTTTTTACCAACGTCACGCACGTAGGAGCAAATCCCGCCAGCATGAGCATTTTATTCCGGCCAGATAATGGAAACCGTCATACATATACGAACTACAAGACCTTCAAGCGCATAACCCTTGTAGCACTTCCAGAAAAAGAAATGCAACGGCTGCATGACTGTAGCGCATCTTACGATGCATCTGTTTTTGAATGGGAACATTTAAACGGTACATGCACGGATCTTTCGGGATGGACCCATCCCATACCAACCACTGCATTGTGGGCGGTTGAATTAGAATGGAGCGAGGGTTTTACCCTTAAAAATAATTGTCTTTATACCGTGGGGCTTGTTAAAAATGTAGGGTTAAGTCACGCCCTTGTTCGCAGTGACCGCACCTTACATTTCGAAATGCCTCCATTGCTCGCTCTAGGTTTACAGCATTATTTTACGCCTAAATCGGTCGGACACCTTCCCTTTCCAGAGGTGAAATCAACGCTTAATGACATTTAAGCGAGACATCCATATTGTTTGGTTTAAACGCGATTTTAGATGGCACGACCATGCGCCTATACGCAGCGCTTTAGCCTCGGGAGAAAATGTTCTATTTGTTGCCCTATACGAACCTTCACTTTGGAATGAACAACCCTATGATGAACGCCACGAACGATTTCTTTGGGATTCCATTCGAGACCTAAATGAAATTGCGGGCAAAGAAGTTGTCTACTTTCTAAAAGTAGAGGCATTAGAATTCTTTAAACGTTGTCTCGATAATTTTCGAGTGAAGGCCGTTTACAGTCATCGCGAAACGGGAATAGGTAAAACATTTGCGCGCGATAAAGACGTAGCCAGCCTACTGAATGCCCATGATGTTTCTTGGAATGAGTGGGACTACGGCGGCGTCAAAAGAGGACTAAAGCACCGAAGAAATTGGCTTAAAGATTGGTATGACTATGTGGATGTGGCTCCGCTGCACACCGACATAAATGCAGTACAGGCGTTGGCGCTGCCCAACCCTTTTGAATCATGGCAACACAGCCAGAGCTTCGAACCCCATCCTTACTTTCAAAAAGGAGGCGCTTCACGTGGCGAGCGCGTGTTGTATTCTTTTCTTACTGAACGCATCAAGAGGTATGCACAGAGTATTTCTAAACCTCTCGCGAGCAGAAAAGGCTGCAGCCGTATTTCTCCACATTTGGCATGGGGTAACCTCAGTATTCGACAAGTATGGCATATGGCGGAGGTCGTAGAGCTCGCTGGCAGTAAACGAAACCAACGCGCTTTCGTCGATCGTTTGCGTTGGCAAGCACACTTCATCCAAAAATTTGAAAGCGCATGCAGCTACGAATTCCGCCCCATCAATAGCGCATACACCGCTATCGATGCTTCTAAAATTTGGGACCAGCAAAAGTTTGATGCATGGAAAAATGGTACTACAGGTGTGCCGTTGGTCGATGCGTGCATGCGTTGTGTCGCGGCAACTGGCTATCTGAATTTTAGGATGCGTGCCATGGTCGTTAGCTTCTACAGCCAATACCTATGGCTACCGTGGGAAGCTGGTGCCCGCTACCTAGCCAGCACCTTTACTGATTTTGAGCCCGGTATACATTACACCCAATTCCAAATGCAAAGCGGCTATACCGGGGTAAATACAATCCGTATTTATAACCCGATAAAACAAAGTTTTGATCAAGACCCAAAAGGGGAATTCATTAAACAATGGCTGCCTGAACTAAAGGGGTTACCACTTCCCCATTTACACGAGCCCTGGGCCATTCCTCCAATGATGTGGGAAATGGAACAATGGAATATTGGAGCCTATCCTAAACATCCCATAGTAGATTTATCAAGCGCTAGAAAACATGCGAGCGACCAACTCTACGGCATTAAAAAAACGAAAGCATCTAAACTGGAAGCGCAGCTCATTTTAGAAAAACTGGTCAATCCTAGAGCAAAGAAATCTTAATCTTCCTCTACCAAACGGAACCCTTCACCGTGCACGTTTTCTATGCGAATACGCTCATCTACTTTAAGATATTTCCGCAATTTCGCAACGTAAACATCCATAGAACGTCCGGTAAAGTAGTTGTCCTCACGCCAAATTTTAAGCAGCGCCTTACTGCGCGGCATTAATTGGTTTTTGTGTTGAATAAGCATCTTGAGCAGGTCACTTTCTTTAGGGCTTAAACGAATCATTTCTCCATCGCGACTTAATTGACGAATCTTCGGCTCCAAAGAAAAACTCCCAATACTAAACGTATCAGGTTCCTCATCCATTTCGGCCGCCTTTCGCCCTATAATGGCCTGAATCTTAAACAGTAAAACATCCGTATCAAAAGGCTTAACCAAATAATCGTCGGCACCAGCGCTGTAACCCGCAATTATATCTTCCTTTTGTCCTTTGGCCGTCAGAAAAATTAGTGGCTGACCGTTATCGATTTCTTTCACCTCTGTGGCTAAGGTCAAACCGTCTTTCTTCGGCATCATTATGTCGAATATACACAGTTCGTATGTGCCTTGCTTGTACGCACGTAAGCCCTGAACACCGTCGCGTTCTAGAGTGACATCATAATCGTTAAAATCAAGTGTGTCCTTGAGCATGTTGCCAAAGTTCACATCGTCTTCCACTAATAAAATTCGCTGCTTTTCCATATTTAGGCTGTTTTTGGCAATACTACCGTAAAGGTAGTCCCTGCATTTGGAGCGCTGTCCACTTGGATGCTGCCGCCGTGTTTTTCTATAATCTCTTTAACGAAGGAAAGGCCTAAACCGTGTCCTTTCACATCATGAATGTTTCCTTTTGTTGCTCGATAAAAGCGGTCAAAAACTTGTCGCTTGGTATCTTCGTCCATCCCTATGCCTCGGTCTTTCACCATAATGCGAAATTCATCGACGCTTTGGGCCAATTTCACACTGACTTGAGGTGCATCTAAACTGTACTTAATGGCATTATCAATAAGATTGGTCAAAGCACTTTTAAATTGAATCAAATCTCCTTCCATTTCGTAATCCCCTACTTCGCAGCTTATATCGATCCATCCTTGACGTTGCTCTGCCGAAAGTTTGAAATGGTTTACTGCCTCTCGCAAGCAGGCTTCTATATCCATAGGAGCCAAGGTCAAGGTCAGTTCCTCTTTATCCATCATGGACATCTGTAACACACTCTCCATCTGCGCATTCATGCGCTTATTCTCACTCTTTATGATACCCAAATACTGCTGCATTTGCGCCGCATTCATTTTATCGCCATTGCGCAATAGCGCATCAACCGCTAAACTTATGGTGGCTAACGGCGTTTTGAATTCATGAGACATGTTGCTTATAAAATCGCTTTTTACAACCGCCAATCGTTTTTGCTTTCGTCCTTGACGTTGCACACTAAAAAAGGCAAAGAGAATGACCGTAGAAAAGAACAGTGTAACAAAAAGGTTCAGGTATACCCGTGATGCCAGATAGAACTTTCCCGAAGGAAAATACATGAGCAACTGTCTTGTAGGGCCAAAAAAACTTTCCGCCAGAACGAAGTTGTACGACACCTTATCAGTAGCAAAAGCGTCGCTGATTAAACTGTTTAAATAACCGTTTTCAACGATGGCCCACTTTGGCGCTGTGCGTATTCCTCGAATGCGTAACTCACTTTGCAACAAGCTGTCCATTTCTGACGAAGTAATAAGCGTTTCCCAAGGCAAAGAACTTTGGAAATCGTCAAGAAATCCGGAAATCATGGTTGTATCCACGCCAAACCCTGATCCGTACGGAGATGCGCCTTGAGATGCCGACCAGCGAAGCGTAGTCGTTCCCATCGGAGTATTTATGGTCACTGTTGAATCACTCGTCGTACTTCGCTTAAGCGCTCCTGTACTTTTTCTTTTTACAAAGAGGCGTACACGCTCATTAATAGTCGTAGCAGTTGCATTGACATCCGAATCAAATTGCTGCTTTTGCAACTCTAATTCACCGGAGAGTAAATTCAACTGCAATAACAACGCGCCAAGCACCGCAGCAGTAAGCACTGCAGTCAATGCGTGCTTACGGAGTTTACCTATGAATTGATTCAACATACCACGAAAATAGAACTATCTGATGGGATGCCTCAGAAGTTTAACGCGTCTTAACAGATGTCTTATTTATAAAAGTTGACCGATCAATGCATCAACCGTCAATCCTTCACCTTTCGCCTTGTAATTAATCACTACGCGGTGGCGAAGCACGGCAGGCGCAATTTGCTTTACATGGGCTGTGCTCGGGGTACCTTCACCGTGCATCATGGCCAACGCTTTGGCGGCAAGGACCATATTTTGCGACGCGCGAGGTCCTGCGCCCCACGAGAAATAAGTATCCGCTACTGTGCTGCCGCCTTCTTTTCCGGGACGTGTCTTTCGGGCGAGTTCAACCGCGTATTCCACAACCGCATCAGTCACCGGCATTGCTCGCAATGCAAACTGCAGGTCAAGTACCTCTTTCGAAGAAAGGACTGGATTTACTATCACGCTACTACCAATAGTGGTTGCGCGAACAACGGCACGTTCTTCTTCGAGTGCTGGATAATCAACGAAGATGTTAAATAAAAAGCGGTCCAATTGTGCCTCAGGTAATGGATACGTTCCCTCCTGTTCGATAGGATTCTGTGTAGCCAAAACGAAGAATGGCTTCGGTAAATCCATCGTTTTACCTGCTGCACTTACTTTCTTTTCCTGCATGGCCTCAAGCAAGGCAGCCTGCGTCTTGGGAGGTGTACGGTTTATTTCATCTGCAAGAACCACATTTGAAAATACGGGTCCCTTATGGAAGATAAATTCTCGTTGTGCATTCAACACTTCCGTACCTGTAATATCGGAAGGCATTAAATCTGGCGTAAACTGTATGCGCGAAAAATCTAAACCCAATGCCTGGCTTACGGAGGTGATCAATAGTGTTTTTGCCAATCCCGGCACACCAACTAACAAACTATGTCCTTGACAAAGAATAGACATAGTAATCAAATCAACTGCCTCTTCCTGTCCTATAATAATCTTACCGACTTCAGACTTAAAAGCTTGAAGTTTTACAGGAGCATTCTCGAGAATAGAGATGATTTCTTCGTTAGTCATTGTTGCTGTTCCAAGAATTTAATTCGTCCGCACAATCGTAATAGCCTTCATTGATTTTCACAAATGTATCGGCCAATTTTTCATTCTTCCAATCTTCAACCGTCTTTGCTTGCTTTTGCTGAAGTGCAAAACCCTTTATACGTGTAAAGTCTAAATCTAAATTTGCTTTGTGCGGTTCATAGTTCGCATCCAAACGAACAATACGGAACGCCTCACGCTGGTCTTCCGTGCGGTAAAACGACGCCTCTGAGATTTCATCATCTTCTAATGAACTGATCAAGGCAAAAAGTCCCCTGTCCAGCTGGGATACTTCAAATTTGTTGTTTCCGCTTTGAAAATTGCTCATCTGTCCGCCGTTGAATCGCGTTTGTTCATCATCACTAAAACGTCTAGAAGCCTCTTCGAATGTCATCTCACCGTTTGCAATTGCTACGCTAACGCTATCTAAGAAATTCTTCGCCTCTTGCAAATTTTCTTGCGTTAGTTTTGGCTTTATCAGGATGTGACGAAGGTCCAATTCTTCCCCACGCTTCTCTAATAATTGGACAATATGATAACCAAATTCGGTCTTAAAAGGGTCGCTTATTTCTCCTTTGCGCAAATTAAAAGCTACGGCCTCAAATTCCTTAACAAAGACACCACGCTGAATGCCTTGGTACTCACCCCCTTTTTTATTTGATCCTGGATCCTCGCTGTAGAGAATGGCCATGGAAGAGAAAGACGTGCCGTTCTCAATGCGTTCTTTTAGCTCTTTTAGCTTAGCAATCACTTCTTGCTCAGCCTCATCAGACAATTCTGGAAATTTTACAATCTGACTCAATTCTACTTCTGCACTGATCAGAGGAATACTATCAGCAGGTAAATTTTCGTAATACTCGCGAACTTCAGATGGCGTCACCTCAATACCTTCTACTACCGTCATTTGCATTCGCTGCGCGGTTAGCTGCTCCTTGATGAGCGTTCGCATGTCTTCTTTTATCTCGACAACGGATTTTTCGTAAAAGTCTTCTAATTTCTTTTGATCACCCATCTGCATGATCAATTGTTGAATTCTACGATCCATATTCGCCTCTACTTCTTCTTCTCCAATGGAAATGGAATCGATAGCTGCATGGTGAATAAGTAACTTTTGAAACAACAGTTCTTCGAAAACCTCACAGTACGATACTGGTTTCCCAAAGTTTTGACGATTGAATACGTCGTACTGCTCGTCGATATCACTCTTAAGAATAACATCACCCCCTACGATTGCGGCGACACCATCAACAGTCTGAGGTTGCGCACTCGCCAATACGGAGAGTAAGACGAAAAAATTAATGTATAATAAGTGTGCCTTCTTCAATTGCATGTTCAATTATTTTTTCTTCAATCTGCTCGATGAGCGTCAGTCGACGCTTGTTCAACAGTACCTTCTTAATTCGTTCTTCAACATAAGGCAGCGGACTATAGCTATCCTTTATCAAAAGTGCATTCACCTGCACAAAATACACCAATGCAGTGTCTTCGCAGGTAAATCTCTTTCTTCTATTTAAATAGTTATACGGGTTGGTCGATTCCAATGGAATTTCCTGCAGAAAATCCATCATGGGTACCCAGGCCGAATCGCCGTAATTACTTTGTTTCGTGACAAATACTTCTGCCCAATCCAAATATTTTTCCTGGTATCTGTCCGAAAGGAACCAACGTTTCGCTTCCTGCGTCTTCTGTGCTTTTAAAGGCGCTGCAGCATAATAGGCCTGAACAATACTTTCTTTTAGCTCAAAATTGCTCAAGTTTTGATCGTAATAGTCTTGAATTTGTTGCTGAGAAATGGTGGTGTCTAGATGCTGACGCACATATCCATCAATGTACGCATGCTTTAGCAAATCATTTCTGTATTGCTTTACCAACCCCTCGAAATCCTCTAATTCTGTCGTCAAGTTGAATTCCGCCGCTTCCACCAACAGTTCATTTTCTGCCCACTGACGAACCAAACGGTTCACTAAGGAAATACTATCCGCTTCATCCATTTGCCCAGGTTTGGGCAGGTGGTCCGAAATATCTTCTATATAAAGCTTTTTGTTGCCCAATTCTGCCAATACCTCTAATTCCGCCGCCCCATTGGGGACGCACGCCACTGCTGCCAGCGCAACAAGTACTATGAAGATCGGCTTCAACATTAACGCAACTCAGCAAATAGAGCCGCTTTCGCGTTCTCATTTACATCGACCTCAAATTTTAATTTCAACGCCTTTACCCACTCTTTTTCAAGCGCATCTTGGTAACTGGCGATCACCAATCCTTTGATTTCATTCAAAGCTTTTGGTGCACTAGGAATGAATTCTTCAATTTGAACTACTGCATAAGTACCGTTATCTAATGCAATTGGACCAAATGTACCCGCCTCCTGTTGCCAAATAGCATCAATCACTGAATGGTCATCACGCTCAAAAGTGCCACTATTCACGGAGACGCTCAAGGCATCTTCATTTTGCAAGAGCTCTTGAACCTTTTCTGACTTACCCTTAATGGTCCACTTAGAAATCTTTTTAGCCAATTTTTCATCACTACTGACCCAATAAATTGCACGGATACGATCTTCCCAGACGGTATTGATCTTTAATCAATTCATAATGAGCCGCAATTCCGGTAGAATCTTTAGCAGCCTTATTCCAAACGGCCTCCTGAGTTAAGTCAAACAGAAGAATTCCCTCTTTGTACTCGCGAACTAAATTTCGAAAATCGGCATGTTTCGTTTCTAGCTGACCGTCTTCATAGGCCATCAAGCGATCGTTCGCATAAGTGTTAAACTGTACTCTTAACAATTCCTCGCGCACGGCCTCGCCGCTCTGGTTCTGATTTTTAAACCAAAACTCTAATACCTCACTTTGGTATATATGCTCATTTGCAAAGGACGCAACAACGCGATCTCAGACAAACTAGGCAACTCCCAAGAGCCCGTGCCAAAGGCATTTTTATCCACTAAATTCATGGTACGACTTAACCAACGTTCGTCGATCGAAAAGTCGTAATCCGACTTTAAACGTTTCATGAATCGGGTAGCACCAACTCTGCTCCTTGTATCTCGTTTCACTTTCTTTGATAGCTCAGATTGTAACGCATCAAACGAGGGAAGTGGCTTTTTCTCAATCAATTGGATAACATGCCAGCCTATACTTGTTTCAACGGGTGCAGAATAATCGCCCGGGGATTCTAACGCAAACGCAGCTGCCTCAAAAGCTGGCATCATTTTATTGATGCCAAATTCTGGCAATTCACCCAAAGCATCTTTTGTCTTGCGGTCTTCACTAAACTCTAGAAGTGAAATAAAATCTTCACCATTCTCAAGACGACTATAAATTTCGCTGGCACTGCGCGCTGCGCGCTGCTTCTCTTGCAATGTGGATTGTCCATTCGATGCAAAGAAAATATGACGAACGCGCACCGCGCCACTCGCCGAACGGCGGTCCAGTAATTTCACTAAATGGTAACCATACTGACTCCTAACAGGCTTGGATAAATCACCAACTTCCAATTCATATGCCGCTGATTCAAAAGGATATACCATGTTGAATACGGTAAAGTACCCTAAATCTCCGCCATTTTTAGCGCTCCATGTATCTGCACTGGTCTCACGTGCTGCATCTTCAAACTTTGTCTTTCCTGAGAGAATGGAAGTGCGTAAATCTTGCAACTGTTTGTACGCCTTTAAAGTATCTGAAGGAAGTGCATTCGATTCAAGAGCAATCATGATGTGCGCTGCACGCACTTCTTCTTGCATTCTAGCGAAGGCCTGCGCAACCAGTTCGTCTTCAGCACCTTGATCGCTCAAATAGGGCTTTGCGAGCTGAGCGCGGTATCCACCAAACTCATTTTTAAAGCTAGCAGCGGTATCACGATGCTGCGAATATGCCTCAGCAATTTTCAACTTGAAATTGATATAAAGCTCTAAGTACTCCTCTGGAGTTTTTGGATCTAAAGCAGCGCCTACTCCTTTGTTTTTCTCATATACCGCCTTGAATTCCTCTGTTGTTATGCTTTGATCTCCAACAGTAAATAAAACCTCTTGTGCCTGCGATTGTACACCCAAGCAAACAAGGGCAATCCATAATAAATTTTTCATCTTTTATCTTCTACTGTAGTTAGGTGCTTCTCTAGTTATACTGACATTGTGCGGGTGGCTTTCTTGCATTCCAGCCGCGGTGATTTGTATGAATCTTGCCGACGCTTTTAAGGTAGGTATATCTTTAGAGCCGCAATAACCCATTCCAGCGCGCAAACCACCGATGAATTGGTACATTACTTCACTTACTTCCCCCTTATAGGGTACGCGTCCAACAATTCCCTCAGGAACCAATTTCTTAACATCATCCTCGACATCTTGGAAATAGCGATCCTTAGATCCGTCAGTCATCGCTTCGACACTTCCCATTCCTCGGTAGGTCTTATATTTTCTGCCTTCGTAAATCACGGTTTCACCAGGACTTTCTTTTGTTCCAGCGAACATAGATCCCAACATCACGCAATCTGCGCCGGCCGCAAGTGCCTTCACAATATCCCCGGTAAATCGAATTCCACCATCGGCAATCACCGGTATTCTATTATCAATTGCTTTGGCTATTTCCATAACAGCACTCAACTGTGGGAAACCTACACCAGCAACAATTCTAGTGGTACATATAGACCCCGGACCAATTCCAACCTTTACAGCATCTGCACCGGCCTCCATTAGGTACAATGCAGCTTCCGGTGTCGCGATATTTCCAACAACCACATCAAGGTCAGGAAACTTTGCTTTAACGCGCTGAAGCGCCTCTACAACTCCTTTGGTATGACCGTGAGCAGTATCTATAATCACTGCATCCACGCCACTTTCATTTAATGCTGTAACCCGTTCAACAACATCTTGCGTCACTCCTACCGCTGCGGCAACACGTAAACGTCCAAATTCATCTTTATTGGCATTTGGCTTAATCTTGATTTTCGTGATATCACGATATGTAATAAGACCTACCAATTTATTCTGCTCGTCGACAACCGGTAATTTCTCGATTTTATGTTCTTGTAACATAGATTCCGCCTCATCCATACTACCGTTTGGTTTGGTCGTTATGAGGTTATCTTTCGTCATTACTTCACTGATAAGGCGGTCATTGTTCTTTTCAAAGCGCAGATCTCGGTTAGTGACAATACCTATGAGCTCTCTGTTTTCATTCACCACTGGAATCCCACCTATTCGGAATTCAGCCATCATTGCATTTGCATCGCGTACCGTAGCATCCTTCGTAAGGGTAACAGGATCTAAAATCATCCCACTTTCCGCACGTTTTACCTTTCGAACCTCCACGGCCTGTTGCTCAATGGTCATGTTCTTATGAATAACACCTATTCCACCTTCTTGCGCAATGGCAATGGCCATAGCACTTTCAGTGACCGTATCCATTGCCGCACTGGCTATGGGCGTCTTCATACCTATATTCTTGGAGAAACGAGAAGATAAATCCACGTCGCGTGGTAAAATCTCTGAAAAGTTCGGTACTAATAGTACATCGTCGTAAGTAAGTCCTAGACCTAGAACTTTATCGTTGTTGTAAGGCATTGCAATTCCGATTTGAATTGCGCCCAAAATTAAGCAATTTATACGAACTAAAGCGGGCGACCAATGGTCGCCCGCTTTATATTCTTAATCTTTTAACAATTAGTTAAGTAAGGTAAAGGTTCCGCGCTCTTCAATAGGCACATCTTCGATACTTCTATACTTAATATAGTAGGTATAAACCCCAATTGCTGCTGGCTCTCCGTTCACCTTCCCGTCCCAACTTTCATTGAGATCATTGGTTCTGAAGACTTCTTGTCCCCAGCGGTTCATAATAAACATCGTGTAACTTTCTGGTCGCGCGAAGACACCTTGAGGTTTCCAGGTTCTATTCTCAATAACGCTTGAATTTGGACTAAATGCGCTAGGCACCCATAAACGCGCTTTGTGAACGGCACAAGCTTCGTTAGAGCGTGCATTAAATTTCTCACCAAACTCATCACGCCAAGGAATGACACCGTCTTTAGCAATGGCCTTAATGTAATAACAGAACTTACCTTTTGAGCTCGAATAAGGCTTGATATCATCATTGTATACTGAATCCATAGTGGACCCGCTAAGGAGTATGAAGATCCTCCATCAATAGATCTATAAATTTTGTATTCTTCGACACCTGCATCAAACTCTCTGTAATGTGTCCACGTTAAGGTGTTTGAGAGATTACCTAAGGCCTCAACATCCAGAAGCATATTAGTACCCAAGTTGGATAAGGTGTCTAGGGCGCCACAGGAATCGCGCGAGGCGATACGGTAAAAATACTTTCTATTCATTGGGTCCGCAGTGTAATCCACAAACTTCACTTCCCAAGGGCCCAAGGCTGGTTTCGCTACATTACCTATTGTTAAATAGGGTCCAATCTCCGCATCTGCACGCTGGATTTGATAATCAATGACATCTGCATCCTTATCGATATAGGCATAAAGATCAACACCATTTTGAGAGGTAACTGATGCTCTACCTAAATACAACACTTTTGAGCCTTGAACTACAGCAGAGCTGTTACAAACCTTATTCGACGTGCTCGTAATAGTTCCCGTGGTATCTATTGCGCGTACGTAGTAACAGTATGAATAACCATTGATAATACCGTAATGGTTAAAGGTTGTATCTAGTGTTCCGCCCTTCAAGAGTACACCCGAAATCACCCCGCCTAAAGGATCGGTGATATCACAATAGAGGTTATATTCTTTCGGCTGTGTTTGTGTCCAGGTTTTGTAAGTATTCCAACGAATTCTAGCATATCCATCACAAGGGTCGATACCTAAGAATAGGTACATAGTACTTGAAGGAACAGTATTTCCAACACTACTCTGATTTCCACAACTGTCAATGGCAGTAATGACATATTCCTCGCTCTCGTTCATTGCATTTGAAAGCTGGTAGATGTAAGGCATTGCGGTAGCGTAGTCCGAAGCTAAAATAGAATCTACAGGTTGTAAGAAACCGGAGTTATCTCTCCTATAGATGCGGTAATAGACAACATCACTATCTGAAGACGCTTCCCACGACATCGCGGCAAGATTGCCACCTGCAACAGTAACACTATCAAAAACGACAGGTGCTGGTGGAGTTTTATCCGAGAAGAAGCCACTATCTGATGAACTAACACACGTTGTACCGTAACGAACTTCGTAATTTAACCACTCCCCACAAAAAGCAACCGTATCGGTCCATGTGGTATCCATTGTAGTTCCTAATTGAGTCCAATTCCCTGAATTGATTGGAGCTTCGACCCAAACATCATAAGACGTTGAATCATTGCCGCGCATCCATGAATTCCAATCGATCTGAGCGATCGATGAGTTCGGTGGTGGTGGGAATGCTTGAAGATCTACTCGAATATTCTGTAATACCGGGGAAGGATCCGATAAGAGACCACATCCACCTCCTACTTGAATGGTGTAGGCATTCACCGCATTTGGATCAGCTCCCGTGTGCGTATAGGTCTGAGTAGACCAATCGTAAATGGTGTCTACAATGGACGTGTTGCCAAGTGTATCGATATGATTGATGACATAAAAATCCCAGTTAAAACCTGTGTCTGGATTCGCCACCCAGTCGAAAGTTACGCCGAGGTCATCTTGCTGAATACAGGTATTATCAACATTTGGCATACCTGGCATATAGTTCTTCACTTTTACAACCACTTTCTTGTAGGAAAAGCGGTTGATGGGACACTGGTCATCCTGCATACGGAGGTAGAAGGAGTATTCTGATTTTAATGTACCACATTGGTACTCCTGGTAGAAAAGGTGGTCACAGGTAATGTTCCAGTTGAATTGGGCATCGTTCAAACCTGGATAGGTGAACACACCACCAGGGTTTAATGAGGTAAGCGTCGCACAAGGTGGATTAAACAAACAAGAGTTGGCATTGCCATAGTTTGCTGCTGAACTCAAATTACCACCTGATGCGCTAAACTGAATATTTTGCGAAGAACAGTTCGGATTTGGATAGGCATCCGATGCCGTAATTTTAAATCTCACGGTATCCCCTGGGAACACTTCTGTGTAATAGTAAATGGTATCGCCTGAAGCATTGGTGACAGGCGTTAACACAGTAGCATTCATTAAAGAATTGTCTGGCGTCAAGGACATATCTGGTGCTTCATCTACATAAGCGGAGCTACACAAACCGGTTGGTGGTGTACAAGCCAGAGTGACAATAGGAATATCGCGGTAAATTTCACCCACTTTCTGGCCACAACGCCATTCCTCGATAACCACACACGTTGCCCAAGAACCTGCGACACCCGAATTAAAGGTAATTTCTCCCGTCGCACCGTCAATTGATGCAGGCGTTGATGTTGAACCACTAGGCAATGGACTATTCCATGAATAACCGGAAGAAAAGTTCACTGAATTTGTAGCGGGATTCGCTGAAAAAGAGGACGCATCCCAAGGATACGACCAATTGTAATACAATGAATCCAAATCAGGATCGTAACCAAGGTTGTTATATACAACGTCAACGCCCGTACATGAAA
>JGI20157J14317_10002381_pt1 | contig 16163 bp, 20 predicted proteins | sample COG_07_FD_14317 | JGI IMG/M metagenome (IMG submission 14317)
TCATTGAATGCCGCAAAATCCGTTTGGTTTTCTTGAATGGGCTGATTACTATTGCTAATTTGATTTCTAACTTGATTGACAATTTGATTGCCAATTTGATTCCATTTCATATTTATTTTTTACTCTACTATATTACTTGTCGAGAGTTTTTTTTTGTTTGTAAATCAATACACATAATGCAACACAAGCGACTGTCAAATTAATAGTTTGGAGCCAAGACCGTCTATATTGATGTACAGCATCTTTTTGATTTCCTTCTTGTTTTCGCAGTTCATTGTATTCTTTACTATATTTGTGATTTTCTTCTAAAATGGATTTAGCATAAGTATCTGTACTGTAATCATTTGTGTATAGTGTACTTGTTTCATTATCATAAGCAGCGGCAATGAAATTGTTTTCAAAAAGAGGATCTTCTTTATGTGAAGTCATTGTTTTATTATATATTTCGCTAAACATTTTATTCTCTTGACACAATATAATAGAATGAAACTCCCATCATTGAATTCGATCTCTCCTTTAGAAATTATTCTATTAGTCATCTTCTTGGTATATATTATTTACCCTGTAGAAACACCTGACTTTTTAGCCCCTTATGTGAATTCCAACTTTGGTATGGCTTTAGTCATTATTTTTACCTTGTATATGGTATTTTACACGACACCCATTTTAGGCATTTTGACTATTTTCGTTGCCTATGAACTTCTTCGTCGCAGTGCCAATATTACACAACCCGTACAAAAGGTTCCTGTATTGCGTCACACTGATTCACAAAAGAAAAAAGACAAAGTCATTCAAAATCTCAATGGCCCTAAAGAAGTCTCTTTAGAAGAAGAAATCATTGAATCGAAAGCACCTGTAGGAAAATCGACCAATGCGAGTTCTTACACTGAAAGTAGTTTCAAGCCTGTACAGGACACAATAAGCGGCGCATCTATGGTGTAAATGATTTAGTATGGAAAAAAATAGTATGATTATGAGTCATAGTATTTTTTGTTTGTTACTAGGTTGTTACTATTGTGGTGGTGGATAAAATTCAATATAGAGATATGGGGATTTAAATTTACTGCTAAATTGGTCTGAATCACCGTGTAAATTGTAATAACCTAGTAAATGGAAAAACCAAATGCCAAATAATATTGATAATGTGACCTGAACACCTACGATGCCTTTTTCAAGGTTATCTCTTTTCGTTTTACCTCGTTTTTTATGCCTAGATAAGACCATTCCTGTCCAAACAATAGCTAAAAGGAACGAGACAATTAGACAGGCAGCTAAAAATATATTACTAACATTTTGGGAAAATTCAGTTTCCAGAGTTTTCAAACTATGTGGTAATGCTATACCAAAAATAGAAGCAAATAAAAACCCTTGAAACACATACACTACTGTAGAATACCATTCTACGGTCGAATTTTGACCGAGTGATGTCACTGTATAAGAACCCAGTGAATCACCTGGGTTTTCCTCTAATAATTCACACTCCATCCAAGTATTTGATGCATCAGTAGTAAATCCTTCTTGACTAGTACTAACCAAGTGAAATGTAGGACTAAATAGCTTTTTCGATACACGTACTGGATTTGCTTCTACTTGGGACGCAATTTGGGAATCCTGTAGAGTGACTATGCTACTTAATACATCAAAAACATCGGGCTCTAATAATTCTTTGTATAGTGTTTTTCCATTGCCTTTTAATGGATCAGGTACAGTTGGTCCAACTAACACGGGCTTTGTACAAATCAATACGGGGAAATCATTGCGACTTTTGTATAACAATGCCGAATCTTTACATTGACTCATACATTTATCTAAACTCTCGGTTTTCAATGGAAATTCTAGACCACTACTTTGTTGTGATTTTCCCATAAAAAAACATACCCAAAGTGACTCACTTTTCCCAGTTGTTTCGGAAATGTATTCGTGCTCAATCAATATTTCACCTATATGTTTTCCCTTGTGTAAAGGAGGAGTCAAATGAAGACTTTTAGCGCGGTAGACTTTGGATTGGTATTCTATAAGTGATTCTGATTCACGGGGAAAACTGTAGAATTGGGGGTGTGTGAATTGCAATTCATCTTTTACGGAATATTGATATAAAATTTCTTCTAAAGAAGAAGAAGAAGTAGTCGTGGATAATTTCGACCTCTTTATTTCTACTGACATTTGTTGATATTTTTTCTTTTTTGTTAAAATTGATCTCTATAATACCAATAGAGATAAATAAAATTCGTGATGGTATCTGACCCTTAATATCCCATTTTAAATCTTCAAGGGTTTATATTGGGATGTACGAAAACATTCCACTTTCGTAAATGGTAGCACGGAAGACTTCTTGGTATCCTTCTACATATACATCATCGCCGCTGTATATTTCGTCGCAACCATATTCACCCGAACAATTGCGTCCTTTGGTTTTGACCGGTAATTTGGTCTGTAAATTGCCACCGGCTCCGCCCCCGGCAACAGTATAATATTGCCATTTGTCTCTTGAAGTGGGTGTCCGTCGTCCCATTAATGGCAATATATCGTGATTCGATCCGAATTGTTTCGTCAATATACCGACTTGATTGTATTGTGTATTGTAATGTTGAGTAGGAACATTGATTGGGATCGAATTGGTCGGTACTGTCATGGTCAAGGGCGCCGTCATTAATCCACCCGCATCACACCGTACAGGTGGTACATATGGATTGGTTAAAGGATCTCCTACAGTACCTCCACTCATGGTACATCGGCCTACATCACCGCGTACATCTTGTATAGGTACACTACTATGTGCAGCTTGTACTACTGTAGGATGTTGACTATGTGTTGTTGGTAGCAATACCATGGAACTTGTATTTTGTGTATTTTGTGTATTTTGTGTATTTGTGCCTAAAGTTGCTGTATTCGATGGGTGATGGTTATTTTGTTTATTCAATTGAAACCACGTAAATAGTAGGACTATAAAGAGTAATGCGCATATTAAAACAGTCATGTTTTCAACGCATATGACTCCGGGAATGCATTTTTTCGCCATATTGCCTTATTTTACTTTATAGTGAGACAATAATATAAGGATTTACGAAGAAGTGATCATATTTTTCAGTATATATAAACCGAATAATACACTCATTAATATTAAGAAAATAATCATTCTATACATAAAACTAAAACCGGTCTTTTTTCTGCGTTTCCTTTTGGAATCTTCTTCGTCATCTTTCGTGTCTCCATCCATATCAGCATCTTTACCGGATGAAACGTCGTATATGAATACAGCTATCATGATAAAAAGAAATAATAAGATGATTCCTGTGATTGTGGTAATACTAGACGTGAATACAATTACTCGGGTAAGCCCTATGAAAAACCCTATTATACAAAATAAAAAGAGTGTAAAAAAAGAGAATGGTTCGTCTTTCGACGCGGGTGAAAACTGATCGGCTAACATCTTTTTTATCATATCAAAAATTCCGGGTGACTTTTTATCTCCTTTGGGTTTGCATCGGTAACAATCATTCATAATTCCATTTGAGTACTTCGCACGGCCGAACACATTATGGAGTTGTCTAGCAGCCTTTCTTGTATTGTATCCACATAACCCGGCTATTGTTACTACAAAGAATAATAGGACTGTAAGAAGCAAATATTTGCATGCGTCCATAATATAATACCAAATACATTTATGAAAATTCACCATTAGTTTGATCACGCATTTAATGTATAAAAATATAGACTGGACAAATGATTTGAACATTTTGATGATTTTCATAATCAACTCCAGAACTACTTTGATCGGTTTCAAAATTCCTTCTTTGATTTTATTCATTGGGCCTGTAATGCCCCTTTTGATTTTTCCTACAATACCCATTGTTCTATAATATTTCTAGTTATTGTTATGGTACTTTTTATTTTTTACTGAATCTACTATACAATAGAAAAGTATAATAGATTGGTTGATCGAATATAGTTGATCGGTTCTCTCTATTTCATGGAATCATTTAATTGCTTTGCCAATAATAATTGGTTATTCATGATTTTTTCTTCGGTCTTCATTCGTTTTTCTTCATTTGTGTACAGTTGTCTTCGTATTCGGGCAACTTCATCGGCAATTGTCTCTAAAGAGTCAAATCCTTCGGTAGGACTTTTATAATAAATAGGTACCAAAAAAGCTACCCATAAAGCAATTAAAGCAACCCACGCTTTATGAGAATATTTCATCATACGTAAAATACCATAGATGACTAAACTTGCTAATATTGGACGAAAAGCATTATAAATAAAAAGCAAATACGCAATACTAAAACACCATAGCCACAATACTGTATTTTTCATTATTGTGTTTATTAATTGTGTTGGTTTATATATTGCATACACATAATGTTGATTTGAGAGAAAATGGAAGTTATACATCCGGGGCATCTTTTTTGGGGTCATAATCCGCTTTTTCGGCTTTTTTTGTATTTAAATCGGGCGTTTCTTTTACAGTACCACCATCGTTGTCATCTTTGGCTGCTTTTTTTACTTGATTGTATGCTTTTTTCATATTGGATTGAATTGTTCCAACTATACGTACATTCTCTTTTACTGCTTTTTCAATGGACTTCTGTGCTTTTTTCATTCCTTTGTGTGCTTTACGTGCGGTTCGTTTTATTTTTTTTCCTGTTTTTTTTATACCCTTTTTTGTTCCTTTTCCTGCTTTTTTGCTTGCTTTGTTTAACCCTTTGAATTGCTCTAAATCATGTTTGTAGAAGTGACTGTAGAGTAAATAAATGACATGGGTCACAACAATGGGAATGCCTAAATAATAATACTTTTTGCGTGTGTATTGTTGGCATAATAGAGAGAACCCTATGAAAAAAACAATAAAAATGTGTTGATCATAGGCTAGAAAGTAGAGGGTTTGTAAAAGGACTGCTACTACTATAAGTTCCATTCTTATACTATTAGGATAGGTTGTGTTTTATGGGATGGGACAATTATTGATTTAAATCCAGTATATCTAATATTCTACTTTTATCTTCTTTTGAAATCTTTGTAGATTGTTGTTGTTGTTGTTCTTGTTGTTGTTGTGCTGCTGGTTGTGGTGCTGGTTGCGCTGCTGGTTGTGGTGCTGGGTTTCTTATTGCCTTTACTTCACATTCACCTCCACAACGAGATACTTCATCCATTGTTTGTAACTTTTTTCCATCTTTATATACTGATATAGCTTGAGTATATGTTAAAGGATGTTGTTTTCCACTATTATGAACGTAACATTTTTTATTTACACAATATTTATTAAACTCATCAATTGTTTTAATTTCTGTTCCATCTTCTCTATGATACGTTGCTGGTTGTGCTGCTGCTGGTTGTGCTGCTGATTGTGCTGCTGATTGTGGACATTTTTTCTTTCGGCAATATCTACCCTTATTTTCTCCTAATTGACTACATGTGCTACACGAACATTTCTCTCTTATACATCGTCTTCTACGATACCCCCCCTTGACTCCACTACATTGACCACATTTTGAATTAAATCCTTCAAATGGTCTAAAGCCTTCTCCATCCTCTTCTTCCTCTTCGTCATCTTCTTCTTCTTCCTCTTCCTCTTCCTCTTCCTCTTCCTCTTCCTCTTCCTCTTCCTCTTCCTCTTCCTCTTCCTCTTCCTCTTCCTCTTCGTCGTCAGTATCCTCTTCAAATCCTTCTTTATCATCACTCGTTAGGTTTTCCAAAGAATCAATGGCAGCAATGGCTTCTTCAAATTGTACTTCAATACCTTTGGGTTTCGATTTTGATTTTGATTTTGATTTTGATTTTGATTTCGATTTTGATTTCGATTTTGATTTGGTAGCAAATCCTTCACTTCCATTACCAAAGCGTACGACATGAGTAACCACTATAGAAATGACCATAATAACAATCATATTTTTGCTAAAGAAGGATGTCAATAAGCCGACAACAATAAATACACCTACTGACATCAAATCGTGCGAAAATACGAAATGGAATAAGTTGGATACAGCAATAATAAATACAAAGTACAAAATAAAGCGGTTGTGTAATAATTCATTTGCCTTTTTTGAAACATTGGGCGTGTTTTTTAATATTTTTGCTAAAGAATTTCTAGCCATGATTATACTTTTTGAATATATTATTCAAAGAGATATTTATTGTAATGCTAGGTAATTTTGTGTACTTGTAATCCGATCTGGTGCGTATATTGAATCATTTTGCAATTGCTTTTGTATCAGTGCATTTCGCTCTGCTCTCTCTTTTTCTCGTCTTGCTAGTACGTTATTTGCTGTATTCATTGTACCTGATACAATTGTTCTTACAGCTTTCTCATTGGATTCCTTATCCGCCTTCCATTTTTGCACTTTTAAACGGTATCTTTGTTCAGCCAATCGTCTGGCTCGTTCTCTTGCTTCTCGTGCCTTTTTCTCCGCCAACCGTTTTGCTGCTTCTGCTCGTTTTCTTGCTTCTCGTGCCTTTTTTTCCGCTAACCGTTTTGCTGCTTCTGCTCGTTCTCTTGCTTCTCGTGCCTTTTTTTCCGCCAATCGTTTTGCTGCTTCTGCTCGTTCTCTTGCTTCTCGTGCCTTTTTTTCCGCTAACCGTTTTGCTGCTTCTGCTTTTTTCTTCGCCAATCGTTTTGCTGCTTCTGCTTTTTTTACTGCCTCGTTGATACCTATACTTCTACCACCAACTACTGGTACCTTTACACCTGCAACTTTTTTCGGAACTCTTATTTTTTTTCTTCTCAATTTTCTTCTTCTTCTTCTTTTAAACCCTTCTAAAGTATTATCATTCCATGATAAAATATCATCATATTCATCCCGTACAATCATGGCAATATAAACGGCTATTAAAGCAAACCCCAATGTTAGTCCTACTGTAGAAAAAAGACCGTGTGTAAAAAAGCCTACTATTATCATTAATACAATATAAAACCAATGTTCGCGTATACCGAAAAACAGTAGATGAATCGCGATCAATATGAGCAATATAAATACTGTAAAATCAGATGACACTACCGATTTACTTATTTCTTCTACGGTATATTTCTGTTTCAATAACCATTTCATTATTTCTTATTTTTATTTTTCTTCTTCTTTTTCCTATAAAGTGATTTGAGAGAAAAATGTAGTTCATATAGATGAATTATCTTCGGGCTGGCTATTGTCTTCACTGATAGAAGAATAATCGGGGGCCACTTCACCACCATATATTTCCAGTACTTCTTTTACGACTTCTTCGCGTTGAATATCGCTACGGTCAAATTCAAAACTACTTATACTACTGGATCGCTTGCCTTTGAATCGCTGTAAAAAGTCCTCTAAACCATTTAGTCCATTTAATCCAGTTGGTTGATCGTGTTGATCTAAATCACCCGTTATTATTAATCTACTGTTCGCACCCAAACGGGTCAAAAGCATTTTCATTTGCGATACAGTCGAGTTTTGCATTTCGTCGGCCACAATATAAGCGTTTTCAAAAGTACGTCCTCTCATATATCCCAAAGGAGCGATTTCAATAATCTTTTCATCCATTAACCGGTTCACTTCATAATACGAGAGAAATTGATACAAAATATCATAAATGGGTCTTACCCAAGGAGTCATTTTTTCATCTACGGAACCGGGTAAAAATCCGAGATTTTCGTCTACAGATACCGAGGGGCGAGTAAAAATCAGCTTTTCGTATACACCCGTCAAGAAAAAGCGGATTCCGTATTCGGTAGCAAACATAGTTTTGCCTGTACCGGCTGGACCATTGGCGACTACTATTTTCTTGTTTTTGTTCACCAATAAAGATGAATACTCGCCCTGACTATTGTTCTTGGGTTTATGGAATTTTTCGTCAAACAAACTTTTTTCCTTTTCCGATAAATGATCATAGTGAATATAAGTAGAACGGGTAAATTGGGCACATTTGTTTCCATTACCATTATTACGATAGCCACCAATATCATCATCGGATCGGTCATCGAACAGTTGGTTCAGTATTTCTTTTTGATTGTGTTTCTTTTGTTTACGACGACGACCTTTGGAAGAGGGGGCCATACCAAGTGGTGTATCGTAATGATCCAACAGTTCAACCAGTTTGTTTGAGCGAGACGTCATACCTATAGAATTAGTATATCCAACCTTCAGATAAAAATCCCCTAAAGTGATTTATCCAACCAACTAAATGGTCAGAAAAATGCTCTCTATTGCGCCCTTTTTTTGTTCTTAGAACTCATCCGTATCATTAAAGTAGTTGTACAATAGGTTTTCCGAATTGTGATTTTTCACTTCACCACATATTAGATTTGCACATTCGTACATTTGTCTCAAAACATCATTCGGTGTATTGGTTCCTACTTTGATTAAACCCTGTTTCTTCAAATATTGTCGTACATCACGCATGGGTGTTTCTTTTAGTTCCGTCATTCTTAAATTCGTATTATTTCGTATTGTTTTATTGGATACTAACACCGCCACACGAGGATGAACCTTGGACTTTCCTGTACGATAAGTCCGACGTAAAATGCGCCGTTGTCGTTTTCGCTTTTTCAATCGATTGTGTTTACCGGAATCCATATTGCGCTGTTTTTGTTTATTGGCCTCTATTTTTTCCTGAAGACTCATGGATCGGATGGTATCTTGTAAATTTTTTTCGTAATTGATTTGTACAGGTGATGGTGGCATAGGTGGAATTGGTTTACGATGTTGAGTCGGATATTGTTTTTGTGTTTGTCGTTTCCAAGTTCGATAGGTGGGCAAAGTACCATTTTTGAGACAACCGTATTCTGGTGGTTTGACGTGCATAGTAGGGTGATGCTGCGGTTGGATGGACTGTAGAGGAATGGTGTTTACGTGGGGTTGATTTGCGGTTATATCCGATACTTTGGGTCGGAAAATAGGTGGTTGTTGTGGTGCCGGCGAAGCCGGCGCCCTATAGGTGAAATTATGTCGAGATGCTGGTGTTGGTTGTGCTGCTGCTGCTGCTGGTGCGTGTATTTGTGATTGCGATTGTGCCATATTGCGACTAGCAGCAAACTGAGCAGCTCGTTTTGCTTGTGCCCGTTTTTCTTCGGCTTGGCTTTTTTCCAATGTTTCAAAAAATTCAATGGAACGATCAAAATCGCTTTTTCCCGGTAAAGGAGTTCCCGTAGAAGAAGATCCAGTGTCCGGTAAAACTGTTGTTTCTACAGTCGATGTCGATGCCGATGGTTTTCGTTTTCGCTGTTTCACTTGTTCCTCTTGAAAATTCCGGAGCATTTTCACTAAATTCCGTTTTAATGTCGATGCTTTCGGTTTTCGTTCTTTTTTCCCCGAATTAGGGGCTTTTACTTTGATTTTCGGTTCCTCATTGCGTTTTTTCCGTGTGGATGACGCTATTTTAAAATGGTCCGGGTTTATGGTGATTTGTTTGCGTTCACCGGAATCGCTCATTTATAATGTAATTATACTTCCTGTTTATGTATATAAACCATAATATAAATTCTTCTCTTTTTTCACATGACCGTATTCTTCATATAGAACAAACCCTTTGTCTAAATCTTCTTGGGTTAATGTTTTACGCAAAGCCGGGTCTTTGCCATAAATCCGTTGTGCGTGGGCGATTTTACTGTAGGAAAATAATTGTTCCATGGATCGACCATTGTCCTGGAACTGCGATTTTTTCGATTCAAACCAGTTTTTACTAATGGACGAATCCAAGATCCATTTGCGTGTATTGCTCAAGTATTGGAATATTTCGTATAGTTCATCTACTGTATACGGCTCAATGTCGAACCGCCATAAGAAACGCGATTTCAATCCCGAATTGATACTGAAAAAGGTGGATTCTAGTTCTTTTGTATAGCCCGCAATAATCACCATTAAATTCTGTTTCCGGTCACTCAATGCCTCACATAAAGTATCGACACACTCTTTGGCATACATATCATCCGCCTGTAGACTATATGCCTCGTCTAAAAACAGTACNCCGCCAGCACATTCGTCCAATACTTTTTGGGTTTTGATGGCCGTTTGTCCTAAATATCCTGCCACTAAATCGGTCCGGGTCACTTTTTTGAATACATTGCTTTTCAATATACCGATTTTAGAATACATGGTTCCCAGCAATTTAGCCATTTCGGTTTTACCAGTACCGGGTGGTCCGGTGAATATAGTATGCTTATAATCACTGTCTACTGGATCATCCGTAAATCCCTGCATAAAATACATGAGTTGTCTCAATATACTGGTTTTCACGGACTTGAGTCCGACCATAGCATTGAGTTGTTCGATTTCCGTTTTGATTTTATGAAGGGCTTTCAAATCAATATTATACTCCTTGGTCGGATCATAGGAATGCTGATTTAGCAATTGGAGTAAATCATCCGTGGATTCCAATTCTATATCGATCGTGACCTTCTCTTTAGGCGGTTGTTGGGATTTCTTGTGTATACCACTATTTCGATATACTTTTAGTTTTACCGGCGATGATGTTGTGTGAAGATCCACTTCGTGTTTTTGTTGCCATTCTAAATAAGCATTAGTAGGACTATTGTTATATGTTTTTTGTGTATCGGCTTCTCCTGCTTCTACTGATGTTTGTGTATGACTACCGGCCATATCATCGGAACTGGGCAAAGATGGGAAATTACTGTAGTAGGGTATTGTACTGCCATAATAATATTGATAATGAGTATCATAGTAGTGCTGAATGAGTTGTTTTAAGTGAATACAGTTATTATAGTCTAATGTTTTCGTTTTGTCTTGGTATTCTTCGAGCGAATGCAAAAACGCTAAATAGGGATTATTGTCTTTTCGTTTATTTTTAGGCGAATTGTACTGTGTCATCTTTTTTCGTTTGATTAATAGACTGTACAAAAGAATAATTTGTTGTAATAGAAGTCAAGTATGGGTTTGTATATGTATTCTATTTATTACATTTTTGTATAATATCTCTCTTTAGTATAGTGAATATACATTCAAAATGAAAATGAAAATGAAAATGAAAATCAAAAATACATTACATAGCAGGAAAAAAAGGTCGTTAAAAAGCAGACGTAGTCCACCTATGCCATCGGTACCAATATTTAATCCAAAAGACTTTGAAAGCAACGATGGAATGTTGACTACTGTATGGGGACCGCCAATGTGGCATTATTTGCATACAATGAGCTTCAACTATCCAGTAGAACCAAAACCAGATGACAAAAAACATTATCGCGAATTCATTAATCTTCTACAGTATGTCTTGCCGTGTGGTAAATGTAGAGAGAACTTGCAAAAGAATTTCCAGAAATTACCATTGAATGATGAAGTCATGACCAATCGTCATACGTTCTCTCGGTATGTGTATGACTTACATGAATTAATCAATACCATGTTGAAGAAAAAATCGAAACTGACTTATGAACAAGTCCGGGAACGATACGAACATTTCCGTTCTCGCTGTAGTAAAACGGCATTAAGTCGGAAAACCAGACGCAAATCCAAATCGAAATCCAAATCTCCGAAAAAAGAAAAAGGATGTACAGATCCATTAACTGGAGAGAAATCAAAATGCGTTTTACAGATTATTCCAAGATCTGACCCAACGGAAAGTCTTACTGTAGACAAACAATGTGAAAAGGTGCGGATTTTGCAATAATAAGCTCTAATGCTTCATAAAAAAACCTGATGCTATAGTATATTTTCTATAGTAAAAATAAAATAAGAAGAAAAAACAAAAGAGAATACAATTAGAGGAAAATGGAAAAAATGGAAAATGAATCGTTATTAAAAGAAAATGAAAATGAAAAAGAACCGCATATGGCCCAAATCGAATTTTGGGGAACCAATCCCAATGTTCTTTTTGAACCATCGGCCATTTTACAATTATTTCCCGTACCCAATATGAGCTATGAAGAAAAACTCAATGCCATATCGCGTTTAGTCATTTTATTAACCGTGGTCTTTTATTTGATTTTCCGTTCATACCGATCTTTCTTCATGGGAATCATTACTTTAGGCGCCATTTGGGCTTTGCATTATAGTCAGGAAAAAAATGCGAAAAAAAAGAAAAAGGTTCGGTTCCAAGAAGGATTTGAGACAAGTGATGTAGTCAAAGATTTCCTAGAACAACACGATATATCCGAAACTTTATTTAGCGAATCTACACCGGAAAATCCAATGCAAAATGTATTGATGACCGATTACGAATCAGCCGGTAACAAAAGACCAGCTGCGGCCGCCTATACAGAAGAAGCACAAGAACAGGTATTGAAACATACCAAGGATATGATCGATAAAATCAATCCCGAACAACCCAAAATATCCAACAAACTTTACCGTAGTTTAGAAGACAATTTAGCATTTGAACAATCCATGCGACCATTCTACAGTACAGCCAATACTACCATACCCAATGATCAAGGTGCCTTTGCCGACTTTTGTTATGGTTCTATGGTATCTTGTAAAGAAGGCAATCCATTTGCGTGTGCTCGTAATTTAGCATCGAGACATACCAACGTATAAGTACATTTATTTTTGATTGCGGTGGCTTCTCTCCATTGTGAAAAAATAATAAATATCCGCGGTTTATTATTTTTAGCACGTTTTCGACAGAAGTTTTTGTATAAGTAGAGTATATAAAAATAAAAGAAAAGGAATTATGTTTAGCAATACTTTATCCGACTATACATTTAATCAATCGGGTCGTTTAGGGGCAGAGCCAGTAGATCAGTCGCAACAAACTTTACAAAATACCAAATACTTGACCAGTGTTTTGAATCCTTATTTATCGGATAAATCAGACCGTGGTTTTGTTCAATTCGCCACACAATATCCAGGTATGATGGTCAGTGGAACCAACGGTGGTTTTGGTTTAGGCGGTGAATCTGTAGTTCATGAATCCAATTTATTGTGGAAATCCGACCCACAAAGACCCCAAGAAAAACTCTCTTTGCAAACCCGTCCATTTTTGACCGTCCCTTATTTAGGCCGCGGATCTTGTGATCCTACTTTGGAATCGCAATTGTTCCAAGGAGAAACTGTACGCGGTAAAAAGAGTGTGTCTACTGTTATGGAACAAAACTTTTTCCCATTGGATCAATATCCAATGGACTCGACAAAGCGAGCCAATGCTGGAAATACTGTAGAAGAAATGGCATTGGATGGATGGGCCCGTGGAGGAAAATCATCCAGAAATGCCGATGAAGAAACCTTTAGCAAAAAATCCCAACCCATGGTTCCCGGATTTTAAACCGACGAAGATTTAAAATCGCACCCTTAGGGCGATTTTATCTCTTTATCGGTCATGACCCTTGTAGAATATAAATCCGCACAGCGGATTTAATTCTTCAAGGGTTTAAAAATTGTGCGTTCTACTTTTTTTGTACTGGTAATATATAATTCAGAAAAAATGAACCCATTTGATAGTTTTCAGAAAGGAGCCGGTGACTTAGTAAAAAATGCAACCCAACTTGGAGGAAAAAGAAGAAGAAAGTCTGCCAGAAAGACCAGAAGAGGAAAGAAGAAGGCCGCTAAGAAGAGTAGAAAGGCCCGCAGAAAGTCATCCAGAAGACGCAGAAAGTAAACGGTGAAAAACCAACATAAAGACAATCCTTTACTTGTTATAAACAAATCACTATTTTTTTATAACATTTTTTGACCCCCACCCATCAAATAAAAAAATGGCCAATCCATCCATTGTATACGACGATTACTTTAGCAATTTACCTTCTACAGTTTCTTATCAAAATGACACCGAATATCGCGACTGTTTACGTACGGTTTTCCAATTCGATCCCAATGAAAAATACACATATGATGGAAAATTATGCGCGTTTCAAGAATTGGACAGTCAAACCCAAGACGAATTGTTATTTGACAGCCAAGCCGTTTCCAAGAATTTAGACATTTGGTATGACCGTACAAAGAATAATGATTTATTTAGTACATTGTATCTCCATGCGGCCGGTCGTATGTTTTCCACGGACCCGAAAATTGGTCAAGCCATTTTATGCTCGTACGATTTTTTCCCGGCTTATTATGCTAGTATGTGGTACTTTTTCTACGGTGGACAAGATGCGGTGGTAAAGGACTGTAGAGAATATATGGAATTAAAACGGGAATTTCGGGTTGATTGAATGAATGGGTGAGATGATGAGAAAAATAAAAGATGGACTTTAGTATATATATTATAGGAAACACACATGGCTTCAACACGTAATAAAAATACTCCTGGAAATTATGCTTTAGAAAAACATGCGTATCAAAAGGGCAATTCGATGTTGCTCTATACACACGCCCCACAAGGAAATGCGTATCAAACCAATTTACCCGGTGATGGGTTATTGCCCGGTCGTATTGCGGCATCCAATTTGTCTCACAATAGTTGTAATGTAGAATCGTATTTATTTGGCATTGGTTCTACGAATTTAGAAACACCACAAACTCCATTGAAATACCAACCTAAATCAGTGGACTCGTTGCATATGATAAATAAAACACAAATGGTGATGCCACAGCAATTCGGCATTGAACCGAATCAACGCCCCATGTACTTGAATTAATCATATATTCTTCTACTGTATTTTTGTTTGGGTTTAGTGGGATATTTCCGGAATGTCATGCGGTTTTTGTGTTTATGGGTTTTGTCTTTTTGACTCAAGGCTAAAAACAAAGCCCGGGCCGATTCTTCTGGGGTTTTCGATTGGGTTGATTGTTCGGGTTGTCCGGATTGTCGGGTGCGTGGTGGTGAATGACTGGGACTCCTTGTACTCCTCGGTGGTTTTTCTTCTACAGAACCCATAGAAATGGGGCTAGGGGAACGGGATACACGGGGACTAGGCACGGGACTAGGCACAGGACTAGGACTAGGGGATCGTCTAGATGAAGACCACGATGGAAACAATCGACGAACTACTTCCATGTCTTGAGCACTGGTTGGACCGGGTAAATCCGCGCAAAATCCAAAATCGATTTTAATTCGATCTTTGAGAAGTTTATAATCGTTATTAGGAGTCACTTCAATGGGTAAGGCTATATTAGCCATTACGTAAGAACGTGTATTCATTTGTGCGAAAAAAAACTTTTTTAGTAAATATACAAATAATGTAATTTCTATATTTGTACTGGATAATATTATTTATTTAGGGGATTTAGGGAAAGAGAAAAAAGGGCCACTTATTTTAGCGAAATCGCCACGGGTATAAATTCTTTGCGTATACTTCTACAGGCATTGGTAGAGAGTTCTTCGCGTTTTTTCCGGGTTTTGGTTCCTAATGCTGGTGTTATATTGGTGAATACTGTAGAAGAAATGGTGTTTGATGATGATGTATTATTGGTTACTGTGTTGGTGTTTGTGTTTGCGGTAGTGTTTGTGGTGTTATTAGTATTGTTAGTGATGCTCGGATTGGGGTCGGTTTTTTTCCGCGAATTATTTAGGCGTTTTGACATGTCCTTTTCGATATCATCATAATGTTTAGCAATATATTCCAAAACACCATTCAAGATTGCCCATTTGAAAAAATGCATTTGCGCAATGGTGGTTTCAATGCGCTGTTCTTCTTTGTACGGGATTAATATGCGTTCTTTTCTACAATAAGGGTCGAAGAGTTGTTTAGAATAACTGTCCTCGGTTGATTTATAATTGGTCCATACGAAAAATCGTCGGCCTTGTTTTCCTTCTTCTTGGGTCGGTGCTTCGTATACGGTGAAATATTGTTTAGCATAATTGGTGACGAACCAATTGACCATGCGTATGGACAACTTTTTTTGGTTTTTCACGGTATATTCTCGGTTAATCATTTGCTTTAGCGTTTCTAGATAATCGGTATTTTGGTAAAATTCCAATAATGTATTTAATAACCATTGTTGTTGGGTATTCATTTTTCTTTATGGTTCTACAATATGCGTTCTATTTGTCTTTAAATGAGTTTTTAGGGGTAATTTAAATAGATTTTTTTGGGTGGATGGATTATTTAGGCGTTTTTTGATGACTAAAAAGTGGGGGCACAAAATATTTTGTTAGGGTATTGTATATATAATTGAAAAAAATGGCTGATAAAGATAAGATTGAGAACTACGACGAAATTTATGGTGTTGGATGTGATTCTAAAAAACCTGGTTGTACAGGCACACTAGGTGTTGCAAAACTAACTAGACATCCTAATGGTACTTTTACAATAACACCTCCCCCGCCTGCACAGCCTGAAACGTCTGAAACGTCTGCTAAACTGGAGA
>JGI20157J14317_10002395_pt1 | contig 16101 bp, 16 predicted proteins | sample COG_07_FD_14317 | JGI IMG/M metagenome (IMG submission 14317)
GTTCCTCCAACTGCTAAACCTTTTCGTTGTCCTTTCGTAAAATAATGAGCTCCTAAATGTTTCCCAACTACTTTCCCATCTTGTTTATTGTATTGGTATTTAGTTGCAAAAAAATCTAACTCTTCTTCTTTAGAATTAAAATTAGGTTGTTTTCTTTGGTATACTTCAGCTGTATCAGAAACTTGTACGATTACTCCCTCTTTTGACTGAAGTTTTTGTTGTAAAAATTCTGGTAAACGAACTTTACCTATAAAACATAAACCTTGAGAATCTTTTTTTTCTGCAGTAATTAAATTTGCTTTTTTTGCTATTTCTCTTACTGCTGGTTTTGTTAATTCTCCAATAGGAAATAGGGCCTTAGATAACTGATATTGTGATAATTGACACAAAAAATAAGATTGATCTTTATTAATGTCTTTTCCAGCTAATAGTTTATATACAGGTTTGTTATCGATAATTTCTTCATCTTTCCTACAATAATGACCTGTAGCAACAAAATCTGCTCCTAAATCTAAAGCAATGTCCATAAAAACGTCAAATTTTATTTCTCTATTGCACAAAATATCAGGATTTGGAGTTCTCCCTTTTTCGTATTCATCAAACATATAATCAACTATACGTTCTTTGTATTGTTCACTTAAATCCACTACTTGAAAAGGAATTCCTAATTTTTCGGCAACAATTAAAGCATCATTGCTATCTTCTAGCCAAGGGCATTCATTTGAGATTGTAACAGAATCATCATGCCAGTTTTTCATAAAAAGTCCAATTACATCATACCCTTGTTCTTTTAATAAATAGGCAGCAACACTACTATCTACCCCTCCAGAAAGACCAACTATTACTCGTTTCATTAGTTTTGTACAAATTGTTCAGCAAATTTACGAAAATGCTAGCGAAGTGAAATAGCTGCCATTGGTTATTATTGTAAAACTGTTACTATAAATTTTATATAAAAACTGTTTACTAATAATTAATTTTGATTGTTTTTTCTAAATTTATTTTCTTCTTTTTTATCTTTTTTTGAAACCTTTTTACCACCTATGTAAAATTCCCATACACCCACTCTTTTACCTTTACTGTATAAACCCTCTTCTTTCAAATCTCCATTAAGATCATAATAATTCCCTTTACCATTCAAAATATCACTAGAATAATTAACTTCTTCTATTAAAACACCCTGATCTGAAAATTTTTTTGAAAATCCGTTTTTCATTCCATTACTATATTCAGTAATTTCTAGGACTTTACCATTGTTGTAATAGTTAATTAATTTACCCTCCAATTTCCCATCCACATAATATTCTTCAGAAAAAAAATTTTGATTTGGAAAAAAATAAATCCACTTCCCTACTCTTTTTTTTCCAATCATAACCCCTTTTGTTCTGAGCTTACCATCTAAATTGAAGTAACTAACTGTTGCTGAATCTGATTTTTTTGAAAACTCTTTTGTGATTGTAGGATGTTTCGATGTAGTAATATCATAATATTTAAAAACACCCACCTCTTTACCATCAATAAAAGTTCCTTCATAACGTATGCGTTTATTCGTGTAGTATTTTTTCCAAATACCTGTTCTTTTATTATCTTTTGTAAGCTTGTTAATTTTTTGAGCTTTAGTGGCTATGGTTCCAAAAAAAAAGAGGGAAAAAAGAAGAAAAAAAACAGCTCTTGTTATTGTTATAGGGATTTCATTTTTCATATAGTAAATATAGTTAAATCAAATAAAAACATTAAAAAAGGAATTAGATAATCTAACTAATTGAGTATTTTTGCTTCTTAAGAAATTTTTTGAAAAATGAATATCACAGAACTAAATGCCATTTCTCCAATAGACGGAAGATACCGTAATAAAGTTTCTAAATTAGCTGAATACTTTTCTGAAGAGGCACTTATAAAATATAGAGTTTTAGTAGAAATTGAATACTTCATATCTCTTTGTGAAATCCCACTACCACAATTATCTGAATTTAATTCATCCCTTTATCCTGAATTAAAAAAAGTATACGAGGATTTCAAACCAGAAGACGCTCAAAAAATAAAAGATATTGAAAAAGTAACCAACCATGATGTAAAGGCTGTAGAATATTTTATTAAAGAAAAGTTTGACTTACTAGGCTTAGATAAATACAAAGAATTTATCCATTTTGGGTTAACGTCACAAGACATTAATAATACCGCTATTCCGCTATCAATAAAAGACGCTTTAAACAATGTTTACAGAGTAGAGTTGTCTAATGTTTTAGATAAATTAAATGAACTGTCTATTGAATGGGCAGATGTGTCAATGTTAGCTAGAACTCATGGTCAACCGGCATCGCCAACTCGTTTAGGAAAAGAAATTGAAGTTTTTATAGAAAGAATTAAAGAGCAATTGTCTTTTTTGATTAAAGTTCCAAACGCAGCTAAATTTGGAGGAGCAACTGGTAATTTTAATGCACATAAAGTAGCATATCCAAACATAAACTGGAAAGAATTTGGATCAAACTTTGTTGTTAATAACTAGGATTACATCATTCTTTTCCCACAACGCAAATTGAACATTATGACCATATGGCCTCTTTATTTGATGTTTTAAAACGAATCAATACTATATTAATTGATTTAGATAGAGACATCTGGACTTATGTAGCCATGGATTATTTTAAACAAAAGATAAAAAAAGGAGAAATTGGGTCATCTGCAATGCCACACAAAGTAAATCCTATTGATTTTGAAAATTCTGAGGGAAATTTAGGGATAGCAAATGCAATTTTTGAACACCTTTCTAGAAAGCTACCTGTATCTAGAATGCAACGAGATTTAACTGACAGCACTGTTTTAAGAAATATAGGAGTACCATTTGGTCATACATTAATAGCATTTGCCTCAACTCTAAAGGGGTTAAATAAACTTTTATTGAATGAAAATAAATTTAAAGAAGATTTAGATAATAATTGGGCAGTTGTTGCGGAGGCAATTCAAACTATTTTAAGAAGAGAAGGCTACCCAAATCCGTATGAAGCACTCAAAGGACTCACAAGAACCAACGAGAAAATTAATCAGGATTCTATTGCAAATTTTATAGAGGAATTGAAAGTTACCGATGAAATAAAATTAGAATTAAAAAGGATTACCCCATCAAATTATACTGGAGTCTAATGAAAAAAAATCAGCTTTATAAGACCTTTAGAAATGTTTTATTTTTATGCGGGCTAATGTTTTTACTATCCTGTTCATCCAACAAAAACAATGACGCTTCTAGGTTTAAAACAGGTATCTTTGAAATCCCTGCTGGCAAAGGTTATAGTAAAACTATAGTAACTAGAACAGATAGTCTTCAAATCGAGGAATACACAAAATTTACAGAAGTATCAACTGATTCTGGTGTTTTTAAAAAAGAAAATATAATTATTGATACTTTATACATAAAATGGAAAAATAATTTTTTTTACACTTTAAAAATGAAGTCACCTAAGACAGACTTAGATAATGATCCTATTTTTGTTCAAATTAATAAAATAACTGAAAATTCATATGACTTTACTGCCAAAATAGGATTTTCAGAATTTAAACAAAAAGGTACTTTTTATAAAATAAAATAAAAAATGGAGCTTTTTTTAAACATGGATGTATGGTTAGCATTGCTTACATTAACTTTTTTAGAAATTATTTTAGGCATAGATAATATAGTTTTTATATCAATATCTGCCAACAAGCTACCTAAAGAACAACAAAAGAAAGCAACATTCTTGGGCTTATCATTAGCAATGATTACTCGTATTTTATTACTTTTTAGTGTTTCTTTCTTGATTGAATTAAAAGATCCATTTATAATAATTAACAATTCTTGGTTAGAAACTGGAATAACTGGTCAAAGTATCATTCTTCTACTAGGTGGATTATTTTTATTATACAAGAGTACTAGTGAGATTCATCACAAGATGGAAAAAACTACTAATATTAATTCTAATACAAATTCGAAAACAAGTACTTTCTCTAAAATTATTATTCAAATAATTTTAATAGATATTGTTTTCTCTTTTGATTCTATTTTAACTGCAGTGGGAATGACAAACGGAATTGATGGTGCATTAACTATTATGATTTTAGCAATTATTATATCTATGATAATTATGATGGTTTTTGCAAATTCAGTTAGTACTTTTGTAAATAATAATCCTACCATTCAAATGTTAGCACTCTCTTTTTTAATTTTAATAGGTTTCATGTTAATTGCAGAAGGTGCTCATTTATCTCATGTAAGGATTTTTAACAAATCAATTGGTGCAATACCAAAAGGTTATTTGTATTTTGCAATTACTTTTTCCCTAGTAGTAGAGGCGTTAAATATGAAAATCAGAAAAACTAAGAAATCATAAAAAAAATTAGAAAACATAGTATTTTACTTTTAGCATTCCTATTATTTTTACCTGCTAGCATTCAATTAGTACATTCATTTGAAGTACATGAAGAATCTTTCTGTACCTCTGAAGTAGAGAATCATTTTCACCAAAAAGATGTAAAATGTGAATTTTGTCATTTACAAGCAAAGTCAAATGCTATTCTTCCCAATGAACATTCATTCTTTTTAATTAATGAGACTAATCTAAAAAACAATAAAAATTATAAATTTCTTTTTAATCATCAGCAACTATCTTTTTCATTGAGAGGGCCACCTTTTTTTAACTATTAATAATACCCTATTAAAGTTAAAAAATTAAACTAATGTCAAAAAAATATTTTTTGTCTTGTTTATTGTTGTTCGTATGCAACACAATAATAAGCCAAAATTGTAACCTAATATTTAAAGGTGTAATTACAGATTTTCACGATGGTACTCCTATATCAGGAGCCTATATTAAGTTAGAAGGCTCAAAATTATATGGGGTATCAGATAGTGAAGGAGGTTTTGTTATAAAAAATATCTGTACTTCTAAAATTAAGGCAATTGTATCGCATGTATCTTGTGAATCTAAACTTGTCTCTGTAAATTTAAACATCAAGACTTTTACAGATATTCAACTAGAACATCATGTTGAGGAGTTAACTGAGGTAAATATAACCACTAAAGCTAATAAAAAAATTAAAACTGCTCAAGAATCATTTATTAAAAATGAAACTCTTGAAAAATTTAGTTCTTTAAGCTTAGGTGATGCTATCAAAGAGATTCCTGGTGTATCATCAATAAATACTGGTAATTCTATTGTAAAACCAGTTATTAATGGGTTACACAGTAGTAGAGTGTTAATTATGACTAACAATGTTAGATTGCAAGATCAAGAATGGGGAATAGAACACGCTCCAAACATAGATATTAACTCTGCAGGAAGTGTGAGTTTAATTAAAGGAGCAAATGCCTTAGAATATGGTGGTGACGCTATTGGAGGAGTAATAATAGTAAATCCTATTAGAATTTTTGCTAAAGATTCACTTTTTGGTAAAACAATTATTAACGGTCAAAGCAACTCTAAAGGATATGGTTTTAACTCTACTTTTACAAAAACATCTACAAATGGTTGGTATGTTAGTGGTCAAACATCGTACAAAAAATTTGGAGATTTTAATTCTCCTGATTACATATTAACAAATACAGGTAGTGAATCTAGAGCTTTTTCATTATTTACAGGAAGAAAGGAATTTGAACAAGGATATGAATTTTATTATAGTTACTTAAAAAATAAAATTGGTATTTTAAGATCTTCACATATAGGAAATGTTGAAGATTTAGTAGATGGTATAAATTCTAATCAACCAAGAATAATCAATCCCTTTAGTTATGATATTAGTGCGCCAAGACAGGAGATAACTCACCAAATTTTTAAAGGAAAGTATTTTAAGAGGTTTAAAGAATTGGGTAAATTAGATATTCAATATGATTATCAAAGTAATCATAGATTTGAGTTTGATATTAGAAGAGGAGATGACAGAAATGTTGCAGCAATAGATTTAAAGCTTCAAAGTCATACACTTAAATCAACTTTACAATTAGATTCTAAAACAGCTACTAATTTTAAGTTAGGAGTTTTAGCAAGATACCAAGACCATTTTGCAAATCCAGAAACTGGTGTTAGACGTTTAATTCCTGATTATAAAAAATTTGATCTAGGTTTTCATCTAATATCAAATTTTAAACCTACTGACAAAATATTTTTAGACATTGGAGTAAGATATGATTTCAATAGAATTAACGCGAAAAAATTTTATCAGACCTCACGATGGGAAGAAAGAGATTATAATATAGATTTTCAAGAAATAATAATACAAGATTTTGGGACTCAATTACTGGTTAATCCAATTTTTGATTTTCACAATCTCTCTGCATCTTCTGGTATATTTTTTGAGTTAGATGATAAAAATTCTTTGGTTTTTAATTATGGTTTATCAAACAGAGCACCTAATGTTTCAGAGTTGTTTAGTGACGGATTACACCATTCTGCTGCTAGAATTGAATTGGGAGATTTAAGGATAAAGAAAGAAACATCTCATAGAATATCTGGATCCTATAATTACGAAAATAGTAATCTAGAATTTAATGTAGATGGTTTTTTTAATTATATAAATAACTTTATTTACATTGAACCATCTGGGGTAGAAACAACTAATAGAGGTGCATTTCCCGTGTGGAATTATAAACAAATAAATGCATCTCTTTTTGGAGTTGATTTAAACCTTAATTACAATATCACCAGAAGATTTGAATACAATAATAAATCGTCTTTTATCAAAGGAAAAGATATGAGTTCAGACAGGGCTTTAATTGATATTCCTTCATTCAAGACTCTTAATATTGTAAGATATTCAAATAAATCGTGGTCTAACTTTAATGCAGAGATTGAAAGCGAATGGATATTTAGACAAAATGAATATCCTAATAATAATTTTGAAGCTTTTATTCCAAGAACTAATACATATGTATTAGTAGACATTAGTTCACCACCTCCCGCCTATCATATTTTAAATTTTAGAGGAGGTTTTGATCTTAAGATTTTAAAGGATAACAAGGTAAATTTAGCTTTTACAATAAACAATTTATTAAATACACCCTACAGAGAAAATTTAAACCGACTACGATATTTTGCTGATGAAATCGGAAGAAATTTTACAATTCAACTAAAATTCAATTATTAATTAAAATGAAAACAATGAAAACAATTAAATTATTAAGTATATTATTTATTGCATCAATTCTATTTACATCATGTGATAATGATGATCCAGAGCCAGTTAATGAAGAAGAGGTTATAACTACTATGACTGCTACTTTAACCCCAGTAAGTGGAGGAGGAACAATAGTCTTAAAAACTCAAGACTTAGATGGTGATGGACCAGATGCACCAGTTGTGACTGTAAGCGGTAGTTTAGCTGCCAACACTATTTATAATGGAGTGATGGAAGTTTTGAATGAGACAGAATCTCCTGCAGAGGATATTACTGAAGAAGTTCTTGAAGAAGCTCTTGAGCATCAATTCTTTTTCACACCATCAAATAGCATTTCAACATTTGCTTATTCTGATGCCGATTCTGAAGGGAATCCAATAGGGATTCAATTTACATTAACTACTTCAGACGGAGGTGCTGGAAATATAACCATCACCTTAATTCATGAGCCAGAGAAAACTGAACCAGGTGTTAGTTCTGGTGATATAACAAACGCTGGTGGAGAAGCAGATATTGAAGCTACCTTTTCAGTAACTGTTTTATAAAATTAAAAGGACTGTCTATCTAGACAGTTCTTTTTTTTATAGCTATTGGTAAAGTATTTATTTTACAAATTTTGTTTGCTTCAACGTATTTAAAATAATAAATGATATCACAAAGAAAATAGCTAAACACAACACACTCCATTGCATTGAGTCAGTTAATGCATATAACAATCCATAAACAAAAGTTCCTAAAACAATAGCAATTTTCTCAGTAACATCATAAAAACTAAAATAAGTTGCATGATCTTCTGTTTCTGGTAATAATTTAGAATAAGTAGATCGAGTTAACGATTGAATAGCCCCAAGAACTAAACCTAAAATAACTCCAAGACCATAAAATAGATAATCTACGTTTGGTAAATCTTTATGGAGTGTAAATGCTGCTAAGCATACAATTATCCAGATTAAAACAGTAGTTTTAAGTGCCTTAAAATTACCATATTTATTAGATAAATTAGAAAAAAACCAGGCACCAAAAATTGCTACAACTTGTATTAACAATACCGTTGTTATTAAATTTATTGTTCCAAGACCTAATTCTGTTGAACCAAAAATTGTAGCTAACAAAATAATAGTTTGAACTCCTACACTTAACAAAAAAAAAGCAACAAGAAATCTTTTAAGTGTTGGGTAATTATTTATTTCTTTACCTACAGTTTTCAATTCTTTAAAGCCCTTCCATATATAGTCTTTTTCAGGTTTTTTGTGAAATACATTATTTGGTAATCTTCTAAAAGTGATCTGAGCAAAACCCAACCACCATAAACCTACCATTACAAATGATATCTGAGATGCGGCTCCAGATGTAATACCTAGCAAGTCTGGATTCAAAATCATACCTAAATTAATCACCAGTAAAATAATAGAACCCATGTAACCTAAAATAAAGCCTTTTGCACTAACTCTATCTTGATCTTCAGGGTATGCAACCTCTGGTAAATAGGCATTATAAAAAACAATACTAGACCAAAATCCAATACTAGCTAAGATTGTAAAAACTATTCCAATCCATACTGTATCTATTCCATCAAAAAAATACAAAGACATTACAGATAGTGAACCTAACCAACAGAAAATTTGTAAAAATTTTTTTTTATTACCTGTATAATCTGCAATAGCAGATAATATGGGTGACATAAAAGCAACTATTAAAAAAGAAAATGATAAAGCATAGCTGTATAGGGTGTCAGGGTGATCCCATTCAGTTCCTAAAAATGAAACTGTTGCTCCTTCTGTAATATTTGAATAGTATAATGGAAAAACTGCTGTTCCAATTACCAATGAATACACAGAGTTTGCCCAATCATAAAAAGCCCATGCATTTATAAGCTTTTTGTCTCCTTTTTTCAACATATTAAAAAATTTTCAGATAGTTAGTAGTAATCATATTTTAAAAGGGATAAGCTAAAATTCTTTGTTGCAATATACTTAATTTTGACTAACCTATAATTTTGTTACAAACCCTTCCTAAAATTTAAAATTACTATAGTTAAGGAATTCTATATTAATTAATCTAACTAGTATTTATTACTTTTGATTACTGTAAAAAATACCCTCAATAAAATAGATATTAAAAACGAAAAACATAAAATTGAAGCTTTTAAAAAATAACAAACCTTTAAAATCTAGTCTAACTATTCCAAGTTATATTGGTTATTTTGCTAAATTTTTAGAATTTTTTTCTGTTAAACTGGCTTCTTTTTTTGCCATTAAGTTATTTACAACCCCAGTAAGTTTTCCATTACCAAAACGTGAACGTTACATGCTGAAAAGTGCACAAATTAAGCGATTAATTGTGGATGAAATTAACAAAGAAATTGAAATTATATCTTATGGATATTCAAAAAAGAAAGTGATGTTAGTTCATGGATGGTCAGGTAGAAGCACTCAATTATATGCTTTTGCTGACAAATTATTAGAAAATGGATATATGGTTATTTCTTTTGATGGTCCAGCTCATGGAAACTCATCAGGTGCTACTACCATGATGCCCGAGTTTTTAGAAACCATAAGGAAAATTAATAGCACTTACGGACCTTTTGAAGCTGCTATAGGGCATTCTTTTGGGGCTACCAGTTTATACAATGCAGCCTCTGATTTTTTGAAAATAAAAACATTCATAGCTATCGGCTCAGGAGATAAAATATCTGATATTATTTTAAATTTTGCAAGAAATTTATATCTGAAAGATAAAACTGCAAAAAAAATTCAATCTGAATTAGAGAAAAAGTGGAAAATGAATATCGATAATTTTTCAAGCAGTATCGTTGCTAAAAATATTCACATTCCAGTTATGATTGTTCATGATTACTTAGATGGTGATGTTCCTGTAAGTTGTGGATATAGAATTCGACAAAGTTTAAGTAAAGGTTATTTATTAATTACAAATGGACTTGGACACACAAAGATTTTGAGAAATAAAGAAATAGTTGATAAGAGTATAGAATTTATAAAAAGACATTCATGAAAAATTTAATTCCATTTTTGTATCTAATTTTTTTAATCAGTTGCTCTGGAAGTGCACAGAAAAATAAAAAAAAGGTAGATAAAATATATACTATCATGAAAACCGAAGTTGAATGGAAAAAACAACTTACGAGTATGCAATACTTTGTTCTGAGAGAAGCTGGAACTGAAAGATCGTTCACAAGCCCTTTAAATAACAATAAAGAGAATGGTTTATATGTTTGTGCTGCTTGTAATACTCCTTTATACGATTCTAACTATAAATTTGACTCTGGTTCTGGGTGGCCCTCATTTGATAGAGCAATTTCTAATAATGTAGAATTAGATGTGGATTATAAGATAGGATATGCTAGAACAGAATTAAAATGTGCAACCTGTGGGGGTCATTTAGGACATTCGTTTAATGACGGGCCAAAAAACACTACTGGTAAAAGGCATTGTATCAATGGTATTGCATTGAAATTTGTGAAAAATAATCAATAAGAATAACTAGAACTCTAAACTAAGTAGTAAATCTTTTATGAACAGTTGAATTTACTATTATAGATTCAGGTTCAATTTCTGAGGAATCTAATCTTTTAAGTAATAATTTTGCAGAAGTTATCCCTACTTTTTTACCGTGTTGGTCTATTGTAGTAAGCTTCGGAGTTAGATGTTCCGAAATTACTCTACTTGCATAACCAATTATAGATACTTCTTTATTATTTAAAACCTTTTTGACTTTTCCAATTCTAAATGCTGCTAAAGAAGACTCTTGATCTAATGCCACTATTGCATCAATTTTATTGGATTCAATTAACTTAGATAATTCACTTTCAATATAACCTTCTTGCCCCTCTAAAACTATAGGTTCTTGCTTGTTTTGTATAGCAGCTAAATAACCTTTAGTTCTTAACTTACCTACATTTAAATTATTTATACTAGAAACTAGTGCAATGCTTTTTTTGCCTTCAAAAATTAAATCACTAACTGCATTAAAAATAGCATTGTAATCGTCTACTAAAACTTTATCACAATTTATAGAGTTAACTATTCGATCTACCATAAGTAAAGGAATATCACCAACTAAATTACTTAGATGTGAAAAATCTTTTTTTATCTGTGTTTCTTCAGAAACTGCTATAATAATTGCATCTACAAGACCATTAGATAAAGTTTGTACAGATTGAACTTCTTTGTCAAAAGATTCATTTGTAATGCTAATGATAATATTATATTTAGATTTTGCGATAACACTATCTATACCTCTAAGAACTCTAGACATAAAAAAGTTTTTTATGCTAGGAAGAACTACTCCAATAGTATATGTTTTACCAGATTTTAAATTTACTGCTAATTTATTAGGTTTATAGTTATAGGTTTTTGCAGCTGCCTTAATTCTTTCTTTAGTACTATCACTAATTTCATAACTATCGTTTAATGCTTTTGAAACTGTAGAAATTGAAACTTCTAAAATTTTAGATAATTCTTTAATTGTGATATTTTTCTTCATTTACAGCTAAATAATACCGAAAAATACAATAAGATTTATGAATACCAAACTTAAAAAGCCTACTTTTTTTATTTATTAACTTAATTGATTACTAGCCAAAGGCATTTTAAAAAAATTTTAAACAAAGTAAAATTTTATTTTGATTCTTATATTTATTGTTTGTGGGCACTATTCTCTATTAAAAAATATAGTGTATTATTGAACATATGTATATCATTTAGATTTTGGATTTAACTCGTACAAAAAAATTAATTCTTACTAATTACATCAATCTTTACTGTTGAAAGATTAACCTCTCTTTTTCTTTAGTAAAATAGACGTATTATATATATTTGTTATTCCTTAAAATCTACAAAATTTTATGTTTAATAATTTAAGTGAAAAATTAGATAAAGCCTTACACACTCTTAAAGGTCACGGTAAAATAACAGAAGTCAATGTAGCAGAAACTCTAAAAGAAGTTCGAAGAGCTTTATTAGATGCCGATGTAAACTTTAAAATTGCTAAAAGTTTTACAAAAAGAGTTCAAGAAAAAGCTTTAGGTCAAAATGTATTAACAACTCTTAATCCAGGGCAGTTAATGATAAAATTGGTTAAGGATGAATTAACCGATTTAATGGGTGGTGATGTAGTGGGTGTTAATTTAGCAGGAAGCCCTACAGTAATTCTTATGTCCGGTTTGCAAGGATCTGGTAAAACCACTTTTTCTGGAAAATTAGCTAACTTTTTAAAGACTAAAAAATCTAAAGAAGTTCTTTTAGTTGGTTGTGATGTTTATAGACCTGCAGCTATCAACCAATTACAAGTAGTTGGTGAACAAATAAATGTTGAAGTGTATGCTGAGGAAGGAAACAAAAATCCTGTTGAAATATCTTTAAATGCAATTAAACACGCCAAAGCTTCTAGTAAAAATGTCGTAATTATTGATACTGCTGGACGTTTAGCTGTAGATGAAGCTATGATGACAGAAATTTCTAACATCCATAAAGCTGTAACCCCTCAAGAAACGCTCTTTGTTGTTGATTCTATGACTGGTCAAGACGCTGTAAATACTGCCAAGGCTTTTAATGACATCTTAAATTTTGACGGTGTTGTTCTTACTAAGTTAGATGGTGATACACGAGGAGGTGCGGCCTTATCTATAAAATCTGTAGTAGATAAACCGATCAAATTTATTGGAACAGGTGAAAAAATGGATGCCATTGATGTATTTTATCCTGATAGAATGGCAGATCGAATATTGGGAATGGGTGATGTTATTTCTTTGGTAGAAAGAGCACAAGAACAATATGATGAAGACGAGGCTAGAAAACTACAAAAAAAGATTGCAAAAAATCAATTTGGTTTTGACGATTTCCTATCTCAAATTCAACAAATAAAGAAAATGGGAAGTATGAAGACCTAGTTGGCATGATACCTGGGGCTGGAAAAGCTATGAAAGATGTAGATATTGATGATGACGCTTTTAAAGGTATAGAGGCAATAATTCATTCGATGACTCCTTCAGAAAGATCTACTCCTACTTCTATAAATGCTAGTAGAAAAAAGAGAATTGCCAAAGGTTCTGGAACTTCTGTACAAGAAGTAAATCAATTAATGAAACAATTCAATCAAATGAGTAAGATGATGAAGATGATGCAAGGAGGCGGTGGAAAAAAAATGATGCAAATGATGAAAGGAATGCAGTAACCATTGAAAATATAACAAATGATTATACTAGACGGAAAAAAAACATCATCTGATATAAAAGATGAAATTACACAAGAAGTTCTGCAACTTAAAAAAGATGGTAGAAAAACACCTCATTTAGCTGCTATAATAGTAGGAAATGATGGAGCTAGTAGAACATATGTAGGTGCCAAAGTAAAAGCTTGTAATCGTGTTGGTTTTCATTCAACACTTGTTGAACTTTCGAGTGATACATCAGAAAAAGAATTATTATCTAAAATTGAAGAATTAAATAATAATAATGAAATAGATGGTTTTATTGTTCAACTACCATTACCAAAACACATAGACGAACAAAAGATTTTAATGGCTGTTGACCCCAACAAAGATGTAGATGGTTTTCATCCAACTAATGTGGGTAAAATGGCTTTAAATTTACCGACTTTTATCTCTGCTACTCCATATGGTATTCTTGAATTACTAGACAGATATCATGTAGAAACGTCGGGAAAACATGTTGTAGTAATTGGCAGAAGTCATATAGTGGGTAGTCCAATGAGCATATTACTTTCACAAAAAAGAAAAGTTGGAAATGCCACAGTTACAATAACTCACAGTAGAACTCAGAATTTAACTGAAATCACGTTAAAAGCTGATATAATTATTGCTGCTTTGGGTATTCCAGAATTTTTGACAGCTAGTATGGTAAAAAACAATGTAACAATTATTGATGTTGGTATTACAAGAGTTGAAGATTCAAGTAAAAAAAATGGTTACCGCTTATTAGGTGATGTCGCTTTTGATGAAGTTTCAAAAAAGGCGTCATTTATTACACCTGTTCCTGGAGGTGTTGGTCCAATGACTATAGCTATGCTTTTGAAAAACACATTATTAGCCTCAAAAATGAATAATTAAAAAAAAGTGATACCTTGTAAGAAATATCTTACAATTGAATGATTTTTTCTTTGGCGAAAATGCAGATTTTGATCCTTTCTCTGGACAGCATATTTTAATAAGTGCTATTGTAATAGTATTTGGCACTATATTAATCTTTTGGGCAAAAAAACAATCGGAACAAATTCAATTTTTAACAGGTAATATTATTGCATCATCAATAAGTTTAACCGTTATTTTTGGATCAATATTAAATATTTATAAGCTAGATTTTAATTACCAAGAAGACCTTCCACTTCATTTATGTAGTTTTTTAGCATTGGTTATTCCTGTGCTTTCTTTCACCAGAAAATATATCTATTATGAAATCTTCTTTTTTTTAATTCTAGCAGGAACGCTACAATCTTTAATTACCCCATCAGACTATAATTTCCTTAACTTCAATTTTTTTAGATATTGGTTTGTTCATTCAGGACTTGTTTTATTTATGTTTTATGCAACATTTGTATACAAAATGAGACCTACTATAAAAAGTGTATTTAAATCATTTATTGGGATGCAATTTTACATGGTTTTAATGTTTTTAATAAATCACCTACTAGGGTCTAATTATTTCTATACAAACAGAAAACCCGATGCAACAACACTATTAGATGTTTTTGGAGAATGGCCTCAATATATTTTTGTAGTTGAGTTGATAGTAATCCCTTTTTTCTTGCTAATTTATTTTCCTTTTTATTTAACTAGAAAAAAAGAATAAACCTACTCTTCTCTATTTACTAAATCAATAGAAAATGCAGGAAGACAAATAGCAATATATTCGCACTCTTCTTTAAAAGGATTTGAATATTGAACCCGTATATTTTTTTCAATTTTTATAGATTGACCAGCTTCTAAAATGATAGTCTCTCCCTCTATAATGAATTGTTTTTTTCCTTTAATAATAAAGGTAAATTCCTCAAAACTTGGAGTTTGAAAAGGTTCACTCCATCCAGGTGGAGCAACCATACGAGCTATACTGATTTTAGAATTTTTATCGGTTAAATTACCAAAATGTTCTGCAATAATTTTACCATCGGATGTAGGAACAAAAAAAGGTTTTTTTTGTATGATAAAATTTTTAGTCATAATTAATTAAACCAAACAATAAATGATTTCATCTTTGCTAAATCAGGAATTTGCTCTAAAGTAACTTTTTGATTACTGAATGCCTTTAACCCTAACTCCTGTTTGTCTATAGCTATGGTAACATTTAATTCATCAATAAATAAAGTTGCTGACGAAAAAGAAGACTCAATTTTGTCAATAGTATTATTAGCTCTAATATCGGAAAAAGTTGTTCTTATATTTAACCCTGATTTGGTAATAAATCTGTCATCAAAAACCTGAATACTCTTGATGGATGAGGATGAATCTAGTTGCTCTTTTGGAACTATAGTTAACAAGTGTTTCCCTTTCTTATTATAAATCAAATACTCATCATCATCTTGAAAATAATTATCCCCTAGTGCTCCTTCACTTAAATTTGATACAATAGAATCATTTTTGAAAATATCAGGAAGTTCATTAATCAAAGTGCTTGAATTTAAATACCCTACTTTCCCTTTTTCAATAGAAAACTTCTNACTGTTAGAACAACTGAAAAATATTGTAACAGCCAATAAAACTAGAATGTGATAGATGCTTTTTTTCATTATTATTTTTTAAGAATCTTTTATTAAACGATACAAATACATTCATAGTATTTCTATCATCAGAATTATTGTAAATATATGAAAAGAATCAAATTATCAGTTATTAAATACTATTATCTATCTATCCATTTTTTAAATTCCTTGACTCTTTCTCTACTAACTATAATTTCTACTTCTGAAAAGGAATTTAACACCAGTCTTA
>JGI20157J14317_10002396_pt1 | contig 16093 bp, 11 predicted proteins | sample COG_07_FD_14317 | JGI IMG/M metagenome (IMG submission 14317)
GAATCATTGGATTTCTCTCTAAATGATTCTTCGGAGGACTTTAGGGATTTTTCTAAATATCGAATGATGATTTTCTTTTGTTCCAATTCATTTTGTATTTTCGTCAACATTTCTTGTTGAGTTCGTACAGTTCTCTCTAAATCCAAAGATTTCTGATAATAATTCAATTGATTTTCATTTAGCATGTTTATCCATTTACGGTGAATTTGTGTTTTTGTATGGGAATGAAACGATGACCGTCTCATATATAGGTTACCTGTACAAGGACAAGTCACACCGTGCTGAAAATCGAAAATGTATTGGTCTTCATATTTTTGCGTATCTGTATTGTATTTAGGCAAATAATCAATTGGATTGGGTGACAATTCCATTTCAGAAAACTTTTTTGTTTTATTGTTAAAAAAGAGAGACAAACTTTCTATATGCCTTTAGCAAAAAATATCTGTAGCAGTAATATATATACGAATCATGAGTTCAGCCAAGAAAACATACAGAAAAAGAATCAAGAGTTCTATGTGCCGTGGAAAGACCGGTAGAAAATGCACCAAGGTCAAGGGTTGCAAAATCGCTAAAGGTACCAAGAGAAGTTTTTGCCGTAAAAAGAAGAACAAGAGTGTGAAAAGAGGTTCTTCTAAAAAGTAAATCCACACTTTCCTAAATAATAATAGTCAATTCAATTGATTCACTATTATTTTTTTTTTCATCATGATCATATTTCTACAGTTCACTATCTTTAGGTTCGTTGCGACAACCATTGGCTTCTATAATTTCAGTCACGGTTTGATTTACTGTAGAAGATGATTTAGTCAAAACATCGGGTATAAAGGCGTGAATGAAAGCTTGTACACTGCCTTTGAAAAACAAAGCCGATAATCGTAAAGATAAACACATATGGGTTGTGTATGTCATACAAACTTGTGGTAAATGCTTGAATCGAAACATCGTGTGATCGTATTCTTCTACAGTAATCGTGTGTTTATTGTTTATATACATTTAGAAGAATCGTTTCCATTCTAAATGTTTATGGTCACGGTCGGATTGTTTAGCCCTTTCTAAAGGCATCACTAAAGTACTTTGATCCCGAATATAGTTCAAATACCCTTGTGCTTCTTTGTATACGGACGGAATGGCATAATCCAGTACATATTGATTCAAATCGCGAATTTGATTGGTAATACTTTCTTTAGGCGAATGTTTAGCGTACTGTAGATAAATACTACGCATGATGATTTTCAGATTGTCTACGTTTTGAGGTGGTACATTGATTTGTTGATTGGACATTTCATATACACCAGCCCGTAAACCATTTTGTAGAATCTGGACATTTTCTTCCGAAAAATAAGCCCTGGACAAAAGGGTATCTTCGTGAAGACCAGTTAAAGGATCTCTATATTCGGTTGCTTTGTTTTTCACTGCTATTTTTTCGGCCATTTGGAATCGTAAATCTGGGTTGCTATTGTCTATTAAATTGACGCGTCCATTGAATCCATCATATTGAAGAATGGAATTGGTCGTTGCTCCTAAATCAGGATTCCATTGGACCCCGACTGATTCTTTTTGAATATTTTTCCACCCGTTTTGAACTGGTTCCATTTTTTTTTGATTGAGTATCTTTTCTTATAAAGTGCCGACAGATTTTCTTTTTTAGGCATTTTCACAAATAAGTACAAAAAAAATCGGCATTAACAATATATACGTAAATCACCGTTATTAAGAAACATGTCTTTCTACAGTATTGTATTAATTGTAGCATTTATTATTCTATTGTTAACTTTAGTAGCAGTAGGCATTATGTTACAAAATCAAGATAAAAACAAAGCGTTTCCCACGCAAATGAGTCCTTGTCCCGATGGTTGGGGGGTAAGTGATACTGGTGCTTGTGTACAACCTGATAATGGAAGCAACATAGGTACCATTGATCTATCAGATCGCGACGACAAATCAAATGACATAGACAAAGCCAACTGGATTACAGCAAATGATGCCGATGGTAATGTTATATCAGGCAATTTTATACCATTAGATTCTGCTACAGTATGTGATAAAAAAGCATGGGCTAATGAGAATAAAGTTTATTGGGATGGTGTTTCCAATTATAATAGTTGCTCCTGAGGTGAGGGAACCTAAGAGGGAACCTTTAGGTTCCCTCAAACTCCCTCCGTTCCACGCTATGCTTTTAGAATAGGACCTTTACATAAAACCTAATATGTAACCTCTCAAACTCCCTCCGTTCCACGCTATGCTTTTAGAATAGGACCTTTACATAAAACCTAATATGTCAATATATCGAACCCGCAAAACTGGATTCTGGGTGTTTTAACCCTCTACAGTTACAGAGGCAAACATTACTTACAATTGGCATTACTTTAAAATACTAACCCTCTCCATAAAATCTTTCGATATATAAATGTCACCAAACAGCATACAGTACAAAATCGTAGTTTTTCTACTGTAATCTAAATCGAATAAGAACATGAACATGAACCTTTCAAAAGCATAACGTGAAAAAACGGAAGGGGTGTGGGGAAACCTAGGTTAATTTAATCTCCATTTTACTAAAGTGGACCGGTTCTTGTTGCAATCGTGCCAAAGAATCGCCACCTTTTACTTCCTCCTTTACATCCACTTCATTGACTTCATATTCGGTTTTCTGAATATTATCGTACAAGGGTGCAATATCATGATGTTCGATTTCTACTGCTTCCCGTAAATTGTCATCACCAATAGCCCGCTTTACTTGTTCCAACTTTTCATAAATGGTCTTCAGTTTTTCTTCAATGGTATCATTTTTAATTGTAGAAAAGTAATAATTCTCGTATTGTTCCAATTTATCATCCAAAAATTTACGGGCACTTTGATACGCCTCCATTTCCTCTTTATGCAATTCACGGGCTTTTTTTTCATCCATATGATTGAAAATGACATCCATTTTATGCTGTATAATCGATTCCTTCAAAGTATTGACGGTTTGTTCATAGGATTCCAATAAGTCTTGTATAGGGCAATAAAAACCGCGGTGAATTTCCATTTTCCAAGAACAAGGAGGATTTGCTCCACAATAAACACTATATTTACGATCTTTAGCAGAAAATACCATTCCTACATTTTTCTTACATCCATAGCATTTAGGCAGTTTTGTGGTTTTTTTCTTTGCTTCTTGGTATGTGCGTCTTAAATCGAAATACTTTAGCAATTGATCATAGTATTCTTTCGGAATGTCCTCTTGTGGGGTAAACAAGTCTACCATTGCTTGTACAGTATATTGTAGACCATCGCGTATTGTCTTCGGGACATTTTTCAACACCAATTGACGATTGTGATGATGATGAAAGACTTCTAATTTAGATGCTGATATCAGATCCATATAAGTAAGACGATTATGATGACAGTACAAAGATATCAAACTCGATGGCAATCCCGAAATGTATATCAAATGGTTGTACTCGCAGTGAACTCGTTCAAGTTGTTTACATCGAAATAAATCCAATTTCGAGAGACAATTATGGGAAACATTCAATACGACTAAACTTTCCGGTAATTGCGGCAAATCCACTAAAAGTTGTTTAGAACAAAATAAATGTTTGATTTGTTTCGGAATATTGTAGAGACCGGTTAATTTACCAGGACACGTAAAATATAGATATTCTACAGTAGGATACATCTTGTCTAAAATGCCTAAATCCAAATTCCCCACTAATGGAATGGGTATCGTGATTTCAGATAAATTGCGATTTTTACCATAAGTCGACTGTAAATAAGAGACGAATTCGGATTGGATCGTGGACGTTTTGACAGATGCTAATATATCTTGAATTTCTTGTAAATGGCTCATTATGCTTTATGATCTATACAATGAATGCCTAAATAGTATTGCCTGCAATTGGCAAATGAGTCATGCTACTTTCTTCATAATAATTTTGTTTTTGCAATTGGAGAGACTTGATTTTCTCTAAAATGATCCGTTGATCTCGCATCATATCATTTTGTATTTCCTGGTTGGTTTTTTTCCGATGAAAACAAATGTATAAAATGATGGCTGCTACAATAATAAACACGATCACAATAATGCTGTTGAATATTTTGGAATACAACATTACACGGTTATCGTGACATTGTTTTAATGTACTGTACAAATAATAACCTGTATTGGAATCAATTAATTTGGGTATAGAATCGGGTATATCAAATTTCATTATACTACAGTAGGAACGGTGTTTTTGTATTTGGTTTGGTGGTTTAGGAGTGGGGGTTGATGTGTGATTTTGTACTATAGTAATCGTATAGTATAAAAATAATTTCAAATAAGCGATGAATTCGATATCCACAATACAAATAGATAACTCAAAATGGCTGAACTAATGGCTACTAACCAGATTGGAACAACTGTTTTGTGTTTGTATCCTACTCCAAATTGTCTAAAGGATCCATCTGGCATATATGCAAATGCGGGTTGGACAAAATGGAATAGGCCAAAAAACAAGAAGAAACACAATATGGCAAAATAAACCTTGTAATTTCTTAACAATTTACGAGGTATTACTTTCATCGGTACTTAAATTGTACACTTTTTTCTATTTTATTTTTTTATACTAAATAATGAGAAATTTATAACCTTGATTGTACAAGAATCAATCCGTATCTTTTTCCAACATATCCCAACAATCATTGTCTCCGGCATCATAAATATCATCGTAGTCCATATTTTGTTCGTCATCGTTAAACATATCATCGTCGTAATCTTCATCATTGACACCAGCATCAACATTGTTTTCATAAATATGATCAATCGCATTTGTATCGTGATTCCACAATGTATTCATTTCATTGTTGGTTTCTTCTTGGTCATCGCCATCCATTTCCATTGCATTGATGTTGTTGGCAGCAGTAGCATCATCATTGGCTAAATAATTCGTATCTTTGGTGAATTTGTCTCGTTTTCCATACTTTTTCAATAAGTTGAGATCTGTATAATAATTACCCATTTTCAACTTTTTCAATGCTTTTTCAGCCGCCAAGATTTTCTTATTATTTGTCCTAAAGTTCTTTTGTATTTCCTCTTTTTCTTTGGATCGGATTTTATCAATATTGGCCTGGATTGAACTGTAGTGGACTACGGATTTTTGAATACCCCGTACAAAACTGTTTCTGTTGGAAGAATCCAAATCAAGTAAAAATCGTAGAAATCCAATTGATCTATATACAATTGTATCTTTATCTACAAACTCAATGGTCTCAAATTCACTTTGGTTATCGTTTTCTTGAATAATCAGTTCGGCAATTTCATCTTCTACGTATACCAATCGATAAAATACATAGTAGAGACAAAATAACAAATAGTCTTTGTACAGTGTATCCATTTCTTCGGGAAAACAACCGTGTATTAACGACACTGTATTGTAAATGGTTTTCCAACAAGGCTGTAGAGTCTGGACCAATTGTTTGATTACGTGATCTTCTGAATAGGAATTCAATCCTTCGTATTTTTCATTCACCATATTGAGAATCTTTTCCGTGTCGCTTGGATTGAAAACCCAAGAATTGGGATTATTATGGGACATCGTCTTGGCATTCACAATACCCGATGGAATGACTACTGTCAAATAATACAAGTAATTTTTCAAAATACGCGCCAAATCCAAATACGTTACATTGGGATCACTGGACCATTTTTCAAAACAAGTCATGAGTGTTTTGGAACTGCCGCTAATTCCACCTAAGACATTGACCGGTTTGAAATATTGTGAAAACCGTTTCATATCATTGTATTCCCCGATTTTACTGTACAAAGATTCCTTCATATTTCTGGTTTCTACAAGAAGTCCATTTTGTAAGTCCGTTAATAGTTCTTTCTGTGTTTTAGTATGATTGTCATTCTCATTGTTGTTGTTACTACCATCATCATTACCATCATCATTCGTTTTGGCATTTTGTAAACCGCTTGAATTTCTCTCGAAATAGTTTTCCATTAACATTTTTATTTTTTGTACAGGATGATACAACATCTTTTGCTCGTCTGACATGGAAGATTCATTGGGTAACGTTTCAGCAATGCAAGTTTTCCAGTCTTCCCAAGAATTCAAGACGGCTTGTTTATGTTGTACTTCAATGGGTTGAATGACTTTTACTACATTCTTTTTGTACACTTGGGTCATAATCGAAGTAAATTGTTTTAAATTCAATGCGTGTTGATTTTGCTTTAGCAAATGGATTTTTTCTTCAATGGAACTATTTTTATCATATTCCGGGGGTTTTTCCGCTAAAAATGGCCGTAAGAATTCCGGAATGGGTTTTATTGTAGAGTCCAAATTCATATAACGAATATAAGTCTTGTACATTAATACGTCATTGTAGAGACAAAAAATATTGGGCGATTCCTGTTGATTTGGACTGGATCTCTGGTAATACGATACCAAAGACTGCGAATAGGATAATTTTTTCCAGTTTTTATCCAAAAAAACATTGATTTTCGATATATTATTGATGTACTGTTTAATACTATCGTTTTCGTGTTTGAAATATTCAATGGGATTATGAGAACTACCCAATTCATTGCAACACGTATTTTCCAATACAGGAAATGGACTATTGACACCCAGTATTTGACCTTTTTCTTGTACAATAGCATGGATCATTTCAGCAATACCGAGAGAAAATAAAAAGCATTTGCCTAAATACATTCCATAGTAATTCCATTGACCAGGATCTCCTGTACGAATAGCCTTGTCAAATGCTTCGTGTACAGGACGTGTAATTGGTTTTACAGTATCAGTATGCTTCAAAATAGAGATTTTAGCCGGTGGCAAAAACCGAGGCCAGGAGTGACGGACTTGTAGCATCGCAGAAGCGGAAACCAAAGTGTCGTTTTGTGCTTCTTTTTCGCGTTCCAAATAAGTCCGCTTTTCACTTAATAATTCCTGTACATCGGCATTGCGTAGCATTACATCCGTAAAATGACCCATTAATTTGCGTTCCAATTTCCCTTTGGTTTTGGAAATCACTTTCCAAGGATAACTATCCGTGCGCATAGTGCGTAATACACAGGCAATATAAACAACCGAGCCATCTTGTGTAGTGTCTTGATTCAATGGAAATCCGCCAAATTCTTTTGTACATTGTCCAAAGGTACGGCGAATATTCAAGGAAGGGGTTAATGTCTGTACAGTAACCAATGCAGAACATACAACGGTATACAACAATTGAGAATAATAAAACTCGTCGTATTTCATTGCTTTTCTCGATTTTTCCTTCTTTTTGTCGGCGGCCTCTTGAGCAGCCAATGCCTCTTCGTACTTCTTCCGTGGTACAAAGACTCTTTCATTGAGCAAGAATTTCCCGCATAAACTCATCGCAGTATGTTCTATTTTGTCCACGGGTATGTACAGATTTTTACAAACGGCTTTTAAAATATGAAGGCATTTACGCATTTGTGGGTCTGCGTACAATTTACTTTCGTGTATAGTTTGATAAATGGAATGATTCATTTCAATGTGATCCATAAAGCCATCTTTTTCATAAGCGTGTGCATTGTCTTCGTCCATAAAATCGTCGTTTTCAAAATTCTGTACTTCATCAGTAAAATCCATCATACACAAGATTCGTCCGGTATGAATTTCATAAAAATACCCGTCCATTTTTTTCGCTTCTTTTTTCATTTGGTACAGTGTTTCTTCATAATGACCTCGGAAAAAAGCATTNGCCAANTCAAATTCAAATCGGGGTAACAATGGCAGTGACGTTTCTTTACAGTAGAACCAATGTTGATTTTCTTCTACCATAGGATCNCGNCAAAATGTATGTCGGAATTTACGGATATTTTCCTGAGTCAATGTGAAATCATTTTGCGGATTGCGGATCAAATCCAATTTTTCTTGGTATGGAGACACAATACGGTCAGTATCGTCTACTTCCAATGCCATTAATGAATGTTCAACATCGAACAATTCTTGTTGACTAAGGCGATTGTGTAATCTTTGGTCTAATTGTTTCTTCTTGTTTTCAATAGATTTAATCACGTTTTTCTGAATTTCTTCGGTGGATTGCCCGTATTTTTTCAAAATGTCTTGGTTTACTGTAGAAGGTGTGGTTTTCAAGTCATTGCATGTCAAATCATTCGGTTTTGCAAAGGAAGAACTATCTACATCTGGATCGTATATCCAAGTATTGTGATCACGACGGAAATATTTCTGTATTTTCCGTATTTGGGCTTCAATTTGGATTTCTTGTTTTTCCGTTTCCGTGAAATTACACTCGTCCATTCCTTGAGGCAATGTTGGTTTCATTTCCAATAAAGCATAATCCCCGTCTTTGACTAGTTTGTATCCTTGGATTAACTCTTCGGCAAGATCAGCGGTATTTTGGATCGAACAACCGTGACTTTCAGCCAAATCATTGGCTACATATTCTTGGAATTCGTCTGGGTTCATTGATCCTTTTAATTTCTTGTATTTGTCCATAATGGAATATTGATTTCCATCGTATTTTTCATCGTACTTTAAATCCCGCACATCGTTATCCTTTTGCATAGACTGTACAGAGTCATATTGTTTTGCCACTGCCTTTTGATTATTATCGTAAAAATGACGCGGTTCAACAAAAGTACTTTGAATGGATGGAGTAATGAGTTCTACATTTTGCAAGAGAAGTAAGTGCGCAAACACTTGCATGTCATCGTAGGCATACAACCGTGTTAATATATTTCGCTGATTGCCGACTTGAATTCCTTTGTCTCGATCATTTTGAATTTTGAGACGATATGCTTGTCCCAATGTATTGCGATATTTAGGGCGTTCGATTTTATCAAAATATGTATCGACAAATTTGTCTATGTACGTAGAATTCGTACGGACCAAATAATCATTCAATGCCATTTTTTGTACTTTTGCATCTTCGTAATAGCGGCGAATATTTTCCCGTAATTGATATTGGATCATTTTCATTGCTGTGTACGGTACATTTCCGTTGGTATATTCATATACACGGTATTCATCCAAGAAAGACTGTATTGAATATTTCTCTCGATTCGCATCTTTGTATTTTTCAATCAACGCAAAACTATTGGGTATAACACATCGCAATAAATCGGAAAACTGATTTTCATACAAAGAAGAATCGGATAGCATATTGACGTAAATCACTTTCTTTTTATCAGGGTAAATAATATTCTCATTTTTCTCCGATGTCAGTCGTTTTTCAATGGTTTCACTGTGCAAAGGAATGGTAATGATATTTTTCGGCGTCAAGAGCAAATACATGTAAGGAACGCGATATTGGCATTTTCGTAAAATACTGCTCTGTATGTGCGCATTGTTTACATCGTACAGGTATTTTTCTGGTAATAAATATACACCGTCTACTGGAATGGGTTCATTTGGAATGGATTCCACTAATCGCGTATTGCTTCTATACTTTTGGTTGTTGGGTAAAGTATAATAAGAAGGGCCGTGTACACGTTGAACTTGTCCCGGTGTGACTTCGGCATTGATAATATCCGTATCGTATTGGAAATCCATGATCGACAATTCAGAAGTGTCATTTGCCTCATTTTTTATAGTAAATGGTTTCCAGTATTGTTTCCCTAATTTGGTGAGCATTTGTTGATAGGGAATTGCTCCATCCGCTACTCCTATTGGATCTTTTTCATAAAATTCTTTAGAAATATCATTTTCAACTTTCAAATCGTGAATTACAGTGTGCTTGTCTTCATTATCGTTTTGTCGAATTTTCGATGAACTGAACCATATTCCCGAATTGTGTTTTCGATTTACTGTAGGAAAATATGTATCCAATATGGGTTTGTATAATTTAGGATTACTATGGACAAGTGGCGATTGAATTTTGCCGTATTGATCTTGAACCGAATACAGTTGACGCAAATCTTTGAATCTCTCAATATGAGTATAAATATTTTTCATCACAAGGCGTGTACGGTCTTCTTCTGGTATATTGTGAACTAGACTTTCCAATAGATCATTCATTTGAACATCAATGTTATACTGTACACGTAACAATCCGGGACTTTTCGTATACCCAATTGAATCAGTAATATCAACAATATGATCCTTTAGTGCGTGTGAGGCTTCATTTTCCAAACCTTGTATGTAATCTTCTTCCATATCAACGTCATCGGGAACAATAATCTCGAATTCTCCAGTAGGCGTTGTCAGTTCCACGACACTATCTTCTACAGTAATTCCATCTTGTTCTTGATCTTCTTCTTGGTCTTGTATTGGATCTTGCTTGACCACATCAGAATCATTGGGTTGTTGTGTATCTACAGTAGAATCGGCATTTTGATACGATTTAGGGGGGGTGCATAAACAGATTCCCCGTAGAGGAATGTTTTTTGGAATGCCTTTGTAAGCAAAGTCCAAGTAATATAAATTTCCTTGAGGATGAGTCAATAGAGTAATCATATCTTCTTCTAAATGCTGAATTTTAGCAGTAATGATTTCCCTTACATCACCATGGAATTCCAATTCTACCCATGCTCCGGGTAAAAGGCCATTCTGACGGGCAAATCCCCTATGCATTGCCCTACTACACAATTCGATGCCTTCCCATTGGCCCATTAATTCACTTGCCCCTTGTTTCAATGGGATGGTTTTGATCTGCATTGAAGTAGTATGGACCAATTCTACAAATCGATTGGGATCATAATAATACACGAAAAATGTCTTTCCATGATAATCGGGATCTTTAGGAGATATTATACGGATAATATCTCCCAGTTGTAATAAAAAACCACTCATTTATAACTTTCAAGAGGTATATTGTATGTATATATATTTTTAGTCTCTACAATAATCCAACTATTAGTAAACACCAATTAGTGAACACAAGTAGGTTGTTTTGCTAAATATATTAAATCTACATTTAGTATATATTATATAGTAATAGTACTGTAAGGAAAAAATATGGCCAAATCCTTTACTGCCAAGTTTTTTGAATTTTGGAATCCCAAAAAATTATCATTTTGGTTATTGCTTTTAGTCATTGCTTTAGCGTTTGGCGCATATCGTGTAATCAAACGAAATGCTGGATCGTACGAATCAAGACAGCAATTGAAAGATGTACCCAACTCAGCCGGTTCTACTGGTGACATTGAAATCCTATTTTTCACCGTAAAGTGGTGTCCTCATTGTAATAAGGCACAAACCCCCTGGGATGATTTTAGCAAAGCGTATCACGGGAAAAAAATTAAAGGGCGAAATGTACGATGTATGAAAATGGATTTAACCGAGGGTAATCCCGATTATACACGCTCAAAAGAATATGCGGATAAATACAAGATCGAGGGTTATCCGACCATAAAAATGCTTAAAGACAATCAAGTGATCGAATTCGATGCCAAAGTCACAACCAATGCTTTAGAGCAATTCGTCGAGGACGTCATTTGAGTTATTGTCACTTTCGTTTGATGACACGTTATCCAATTGAGTTTGGATCTTTCCTTCAATAATTTCGGCACCAATACCCACACCTTTTACAATTAATCGCTCACGTTCTTGTTTGGAACTCAATACCAATGAAACAGCCGAATACGACAATTCCATATAAGCACCATATTGATTTTCTATAGTAGGATCTTGAATCCATTTGTCGTAACTAATGCGATACCAACATTTAAATAGCAAATCAACCAAATAATCCAATAGTAAATATTCCGAATTTTGTTTTTGATTCGCACTATTTTTTTCCATATCAAAAAGTAAAACCATTCCCAATACTGTAGAAGGATCGTAACCATGATCGAGACATTGTTTCATCGGATAATTCGCAAAAACGGCCCCGTCAATAAAGAGTTGGTCATCTTTTTTCAAGGGTTGGAATACTATTGGTATCGCAGACGAACCATATATTGCCTCTATAATAGTCCAATCAGGATGTGTCTTATACGACACATCGACTAATTCAAAAGTCGTTAAATTGGTCATGTAAAAATGGACTTCTTTTTGGGTAACATTGTATAATTCCTGTAGAGTCGTGTTGAATGTCATATCTTTTCCATATAAAAATGGCCCAAATGCCTTTTGGATTAAGTCCATGGAAAACATTCCACCGACTCGCATTGACTCAATTATAGTCGATATATTGAAATCAAAAAGTTTAGCCCAATTGTAGTTGACCACATACTCTTTGATTTCCTCTACAGTATAGTCCATTGCCAATAATACACAACAAATAGTACCTATAGAAGTACCGTGATAGGTTTTGATTGTAGACAGATCGACATGACCATGGAACAACAAATATTCCATGATTCCTAAATAGACGAACCCGACGATTCCTCCACCGGAAAATACAAGATGTTCAATCATTTTGTATTTTTATAATGCAAACTATTTATTTACGTTTTGAACGAAGTAGTTATTTATTCTTCTACAGTATAGTATTTTATTTTACCATGTCTGTCTTTTTGTATGCCAATGAAGAAGAATCTGTAGGAAAAGTCAATATTGATGACTTGTATGAAAAAACGAAGAACCGGAACTTGAAGCAATTGTCTATTTTCAATAAAATACTCAACCGGATTCACAACCGAATCAAAATCACCGGACGGAACAAACGCAATGATAAACACATATGGTTTACTGTACCGGAATATATATTTGGTGAACCGGTGTACGACAAAGGGGAATGCATTGCGTATTTAGTGAATAAACTGGAAGACAATGGGTTTTTAGTCAAATATATGCACCCCAATACAATTTTTGTATGTTGGTCCAATTGGGTACCGGCTTATATTCGTACGGAATTCAAGAAGAAGACTGGGAAATTAATGAATGAAAAGGGTGAAATCACCGATCCCCGTAGAAAACATGATGAAGATGGTGAAGACGAAGAAGATGACGGTATTAACAATGGTCTCTTTAATAGAGGTGGTAGTGGTTCCAATGGGGGATCGGGTACCGGTTCTAATAAAAAAGAGGGAAAACAATATACGCCTGTAGATAAATATAAACCGACCGGTAAATTCGTATATAACCCCGATGTATTGGAAAAAATCGATGAGCGGTTAGGGCGGTGATGATCTACAGTATTTACATTGCTTTTATTGATGTGACCGTTTTACGGAGGCCTTTTATACTTGGAGCGTCATACGTTTCTGTTATGCGATCGATTGTTTTTTCTTTTATATATTTTGCAATAGCAGTTTTGTTTTGTTTACTTTGGTACAATTTATCCATATGTCTAGAGAACGATGTACCAAGTGCATCTGGTAAAGTTATTTTAAATGAACTCACCAGTATTTCCATAATTTTGTCTAAAATATCATTAGTTTGACCATCTTCTTGTCCTGCTGCAAAGAAATCTTTTATAAATATGGATGCCATATTAAAGATCAAACTAATTAATTTTACAAAGTCATTATAAGGCGTTTGCTGACAGCATCCTGATGAACCTGTTTTATCGGGAGATTGATTATCGGGAGATTGATCATTATTTGACTTAGGCTCATTAAATAATTGATGTGTAATGGTCCCATCATTTTTCATTTGGGTTCTAGCTTCTTTAAACTTTTTATTGAATTTCCCTGCTACACTATTAAGTTCTTCTTTTAAATAACCTTTTTGCTTTTTTAAATTTGTTAGATTGGTTGTTGGTGTTTGTTTTAAAATCGGTTTTAATCGATTTGGTCTATCTAATACATATTCTGTCAAAGGCATATTCTTATAAAATGGATTCTTTCTATTCATAACGTTATGTGCAATTATCACTGCGTCTTGTACAGTTTTTTCTTCATCGTCATTAGTACCACCACCACCAACTAAAATTAATGGATATTGTTTTCTTGTTTTCATTGCTTTCTTCTTTTTGAGTTTTTGTTTCTTATTATTACTTTTTCTACGGTTTCCATTTGATGGTTTTTTAGTGGAAGTAATATTACGTCGTTTTCGTTTCCTACGGGTACGTCCACCTTTTGGAAATAATGTGTTTTGTATTGATGATACTGCTGCGTTTTTCATTGTTGATGCTGCGTTATTCACTGTTGATGCTACTGTATTTGATAATGACATCATACCCATATTAGGAAGCGTTGCAAGTAAACGTGTAAAAGTATTATTATAATCATTCTCTGTCATAATAACATCTCTAAATTCTCTTAATATCTTTTCATGGATGAAAATGTTATAACATTCTTGTTCTATTGTAAATGGCTTGCTGCAATTTGGGCATAATTTTCTTTTAATATTATTATTATCTCTTTTTATACACGATTTATGAAAGTATTGATTGCAATATTTACAACGTTCACGATCATCATCATTTTTACTAACATCATTTTTACTAACATCTACTTCACATACCTTACAACGATTGGCCTTATCATCTTTTATCTCTTCTTTTATCTCTTTAAAATACAGCTCCTGTTTATCATCAACTAAATCTTGTATTGCGAGTTGATTTGAAAATGAACCATGGTATTTTCTAATTACTTTACACAAATTATCATCTTCACATAATTTTTTGGATAAAAAGTTTTCTATTTGAGTTTGTACCGCAAGTTGGGCAACAGTAGTAAAATACTTTAATATTGAATCCATTTTATAGTACTAGGAGATATTATTTATTATTATTATTATTATTATTATTGTTCTTTGAATATTTTAAATCGTATTCCTCGTATTCCCTTTTCATTCGCTTTACTACCTAAAGTAGGTTCCCAATTATTTACTGTTTGTCCGATTAATGTATCGTTTAAATCGCTTAATTTACCAATTTTTTGGTCATTTTCTAGCTCCTGTAAACACTTAGCGGCTTCACCATCTGCTTCATTTCCTTGACCGCCTACAGGTGCGATTGTATTGATCACCCCTTCCATTAGTTTATCTAATTTCTCACTAGTACATTTCGTATTGGACCAATTCGTAATCATAATTCCGAAAAACATTGTACTAAATGCTTTTTCAATCGAAGTCATAATAATATTTCGCAAGAACGACATCAATTTATCTTTTAATAGTTCATTTGTTCCAGGTATTTCAGGATTCGGTAAATTTTTATAAAAGTCACAGTCTTTGCATTCTTCTTGACCGATGCTTTCTGGTTTACATTCAGGGGGCGCATAATCTGCGATTTTCGCTTTCCATACAGGAGAAGCTTCAAAATATGGACACTTGTTTTCAGCAAAATACATTTCAATACCTCTGTCAATTGCATCTTGAAACCCCTCCTCTATGGCATTTTGAACAGCTTCGCTTTCTAAACAAGTATACATGACAGCTTCAATGCATTTATATAGGATCTCACCCAATGTACTCACTGCTTGCTGTAAAGCGTATACTAGCAATGGTGGTAGACTTTTGTCTACAAATTGTACCATAATGGTGAAAGGTAACTCATTGTATAACGTTCTTGCATTACCCTCTGTAAATTCCACCCCATTTTCTTTCATTTTGCTCATACTGGTGCAATTCACTTGTTTATTTAACTCATCTGACATATTGGATTGTTTTTAGTATAAAATTGAATTAGAAAATACGTTCAAGTAATATTCTATATAATCTCTATAGTTGTCATATATATACTATTTATTCCTTTCATCACATCAACACTAATCGTAAATAACTAACAAAATGGAAGTCGCTTCTATATCACCTACTTGCACACAATTCAATGTCACCTTTAGTCACACCAAAACTCAGAAAAAGAAAAAGAATCTCAATGCGCTTCAAAAAGCAAAGCTTTGGGAAATTTATGACCAAGATAAAAATGCCACGACCTCTAATCAAGATGATATAGATCCTTCCAAAACGTCAACAATAGAATTACAACCACAAGAAATTACTGTAGAACAAACAGAATTTTGTATAAAATGCCAAACGCTCTTGATTTATTCCGAAGAAGGATTTCCAGCATGTCCTAAACCTACATGTGGATTCTTAAATCACTATAGTCTGGATTATTCACCCGAATGGCGCTACTTTGCCGGTGATTCTAAATCCAATAATCCCGATACAACCCGATGTGGGAATCCAATCGATCCTCTTTTAGAAGAATCGTCGTATGCTTGTAAAATATTTTGCAAATCGAATGCTTCCAATGAAATGAAGAATTTACGCAAATGGTCTAAATGGCAATCGATGCCTCA
>JGI20157J14317_10002422_pt1 | contig 15942 bp, 16 predicted proteins | sample COG_07_FD_14317 | JGI IMG/M metagenome (IMG submission 14317)
ATCACATTGGTCGGAACGAACGCCGAAACATCACCGGCTTGGGTTTCAATAATCGGCAGCGCCGTTAAAGACCCTGTTTTGCCCTTTACCGCGCCGCCGGTAAATTGTTCGACGTAATCCGCATTGACCCGTGCGGCACGCTCGAGTAACCGCGAGTGCAAGTAGAATACATCGCCAGGATACGCTTCTCGACCAGGTGGTCGACGCAGCAACAAAGAGATTTGACGATACGCCCAGGCTTGCTTGGTTAAATCGTCATAAATGATCAGGGCATCTTCACCGATATCTCTGAAGTACTCACCCATCGTGCAACCGGAGTAGGGCGCGATATACTGCATGGTTGCAGGATCCGACGCGCCAGCAGCAACGACAATCGTATTTTCCATCGCGCCGTGCTCTTCTAACGTACGCACAACGTTTGCGATGGAGGATACTTTCTGGCCGATGGCGACATAAACGCACTTGATGCCAGACTTTTGCTGATTAATGATCGCGTCAATGGCAATTGCGGTTTTACCCGTTTGCCGGTCACCAATAATCAATTCGCGCTGACCCCGTCCAACAGGGATCATTGAATCGATACATTTCAGTCCGGTTTGAACTGGCTGATCAACGTGCTGACGGGCAATCACGCCTGGCGCAACTTTTTCAACCGGCGCGGTTTGTTTGGTGTTAATCGGCCCCTTGCCATCGATGGGATTACCGAGTGCATCCACAACGCGGCCCAAAAGCTCCGGCCCGGTTGGCACTTCCAGAATTCGACCTGTGCAGCGTGCTGTTTGACCTTCTTTAAGCACTTTATAGTCGCCTAAAACAACGGCGCCCACAGAATCACGCTCAAGGTTCAAAGCAAACCCAAAGAGGTTGCCCGGAAATTCAATCATTTCGCCATTCTGGACATCGGCTAAGCCATGAATTCGAACGATCCCATCAGACACACTAACGATCGTGCCTTCGTTTCGGGCTTCAGAGGTCACGTCGAGCCGCGCAATTCTCTGTTTTATAATGTCGCTAATTTCTGAAGGATTCAGTTGTTGCATGTTTCGCACCTCAAGAGTGTTAATTTACTGTAGCGTTCCCGCCAGTTTTTGCAGTTTTCCGCGGACCGAGTCATCAATGACGGTATCCTCGGTTCGGATGACCACACCACCCAGCAATGAGCTGTCAGTTTCAGTTTCTAATTCAACGGTTCTTTGCAGCCGACGATTTAAGGCATCTTTGAGCGCGTCCTGTTCAGGGCCCGACAATTCATAAGCACTGACAATCGCGACCTCAACCGTTTTTTCATGGTTTGCTTTGAGCACTTCATATTGCTCAGCAATCGTTGCGATCAACGCCAAACGATCGAAATCAGCCAGTACTTTAACGAAGTTCGCCCCCGAGGCGGTTAGATCATCCCCTAAAAGGTCCGTCAACCACTGAGCTGCGATGAATCCAGAATTGGCAGGATTATCGAGCATACGCTCAACGGCAGGTTCAACGACGGCCGCGCCAAGGAGCGCCAACATTCTTGACCAGCTGACTAGGCCATCAGCTTCCTCTAATGCGGTTGCAAACGCGGCGCGCGCATAGGGCCTGGCGACGGTTGCTAATTCTGCTTCAGCCATCGGGTCTCCTAAAGCTCTTGTGAAAGCTTCGTTAACATCGCCTCGTGCGCCGCGCGATCAATCGATTGCGACAAGATCTTCTCAGCACCTTCAACCGCCAAATCACTCACGCGCGCGCGCAAGGATTCTCGAGCCCGACTGATCTCTTGATCAATTGACTCCTGAGCGCCATCGATGATGCGCTTGGCTTCTTCTTTTGCTTGATCCTTCGCTTCATCAACGATCTGATTCGCTCGGCTTCTCGCCTGCGTAATCAATTCGCCCGCTTCTCGCTTTGCGGCTTCAAGCTCATTGGCTGCGGACTCGTTCGCTTGCAGGAGTTGCTGCTCCGCTTTCGAGGCATTTTCCAAGCCATCTGCAATCAATTTCTGGCGCGTTCGCATCATTTCCGTGAGCGGCGGCCAGACATAGCGCATGCAAAAGACCACAAACATCACAAAAGCAATGAGCTGACCCAACATGGTAAGATTAATATTCACGCGTCACCTCTTCGATGATCAGTTCTTCGGATAAAACCTAAAGGGCAAAAATCATATAAAGCGAAATACCTACGCCAATAATCGGTACCGCATCGACCAATGCCAACACGATAAATAATTGGGTTAACAACATAGGCTGTAATTCTGGCTGACGTGCAACGCCTTCCAAATATTTACCGCCCAACATCCCGATACCCACACCACTGCCGATTGCAGCCAAACCCATTAAGATACCGCCCGCTATAAAAATTAGCGCCTGTGCTTCATTCATCGTTCGCTCCTCGTTTACTTTTAACCGTTCGTTTAGTGTTCACCCGTGTCATGCGCTTGCGTCAAATAGACGATGGTCAAGATCATGAAAACGAATGCCTGTAATCCTATAATTAGAATATGAAAGATCGCCCAGGGCAGCGATAAAGCCCACTGCGCGTAAAACGGCAGCAGTGCAATTAGGATAAAAATCATCTCGCCAGCATACAAATTACCAAACAAACGTAAGCCGTGAGACAAGGGTTTTGCGATCATGTCGACGGTTTCGAGAATCAAATTAAACCAATACATTGACCAGTGTGGGATCGGGTGGGTGACAAGACCCGCGCCAAACTTTTTGGCCCCTTTGATCTTGAAATTATAGTACAGCACCAAAATAAAGACCCCAATGGACATGCCGAGCGTCGCATTTGGATCGGTCGTTGCAACGACCTTGAAATAGGGCACGCCGGCCAGCGCCGCAGCATGCGGAATAAAATCAACTGGGATCAAGTCCATCAAGTTCATTAAGAAGACCCAGACCAAAATTGTCAGCGACAAGGGCCCAATTAACGCGTTCGGGCGATTACCAAACACCTGCGCGATATTGGTTTCAACGAACTCAACCGTCATTTCGCAAAGGTTTTGAAGGGTGCCCGGCACGCCGGCGGTTGCATGACGCGCGGCCGTAATGAAGAGTGCTAAGAAAACAAACCCTAAGCCCACAGACCAAATCATCGTGTCTAGATTAATCGCATAAAAACCCATTTGTTTGATTTCTTCGGGGCTATGGGCGATACCCCATGAGCCGTCGGGCAGTTGACCATAGGTCAAATTAGTCAAATGGTGTTGAATATACTCTTGTGATGTTGGCGCGTTGCTTGCCATTGCGTCCCTAACCCCTAATTCGTTCTTCAACCGCCAACCGTATGGTGGTCAAACCTTCTACTGGTTCTGCTTTAGCAGAACCCTTCTCACGGGTTACCGTCCCGTCCTAAGCGCCTTCGCACGCTGTATCCCCACTCGAGCCCAAATCAATTGGCTTACAACCGCTCCAATTAAAAAACCGGGTAGCATCAGCTGGGGCCAAGTATTCAAAACCCCTATGGTGCCCAGTCCGAGCAGCAGCCACTTTACCCCCTGCGACCACCAAAGCGCGCTAAAACCGTTAGCGTCTAGCAAGAACCCCTGAGCGGTTGCCGCAATACCGGCGATCACCAGACCCAAAATCCCAGACCATGTTGCGCTCCACCCAGTGATTAAGGCAATGCAAACTGCCACAACCACCAAAACAAAATGTATCCTCAGCGCCGACTTCAACAGTCCCTGCCACTTAAACATGTCGCCCCTTCAGGACCATCTTCCGTCTTACAACGTCCTCTTCGGACCCAGTTTTCGGCGGGCAGAGTATAGAGATATTAGGATCGACCTTCAACTTTATCCTTGAAGAAATTCGGTTTTCACTCGGATTGGTTAATTACGGTCTTGCTGAGAAAAACCAGCTCGGTTTAAAACCCCTTCGAGCTCGTCAAAAGAATTATAGTCGATGACCAACTGGCCTTTACGCGCCCCTTTCTTTTTAAGTTTAACCGCCTGCCCAAAATACTCAGACAATCGATGCTCTAAACGAGCAACATCTGCATCTTGCCGAACAACGGACGTTTCGACGGCCGGCGCCAGTCGCCGCTTCACCAAGTTTTCAGTCTGCCTAACGGTGAGTTGCTTGGCCACAATTTGGCGGGCAATTTGGCCCTGGGCTTCTGGCTCTAAGGTCAGTAGCGCCCTCGCGTGACCCATCTCTAATTGACCGGCCAACAGCATCTCAGCGGCAATGCCGCCCAACTTCGATAACCGAATTGCATTGCTTACGGCGGTTCGACTTTTACCCACCGCGTCACCCACTTCCTGGTGGGTTAGTGAAAACTCTTCTACCAAGCGGCTCAGAGCGCGCGCTTCTTCAAGGGGATTCAGGTTTTCTCGCTGAATATTCTCAATCAACCCCAGAGCCAACTGATTCTTTGGCTCAACTGATTTAATCAAACAGGGCAGCTGGTCTAAGCCTGCGAGCTGGCTTGCTCGCCAGCGTCGCTCACCAGCAATTAATTCAAAGCGGCTCGCTTCAATCTGGCGAACTAAAATGGGTTGCATAATGCCATGCAGCCGAATGGAGGCCGCGAGTTCTTCAAGTTTCTCGACATCGAATTGGTGTCTTGGTTGAAAACGACCCGGCTGAATCCACTCGACTGGAATGAGGCGCAGGGTCTCCTGATCAAGTGGGACGTCGTTTACACCCGCATTTTTAGCCGCATCATCAACCGTTGCCACCACTGGCGTTGGACCGAGCAGTGCATCTAATCCGCGCCCCAACCCCCTCTTTTTACCCGCCATGTTATTGCTCCCTAGAACACCCGACTTACGAATGTCCTAATATTGATTAATCGGTTTGGGTCACTGCGTCTTGCGCGCCAAGAACCATTAAGGATGCCGCATCCTGTTCGCGCCGGACCAACTCTCCCGCAAGCGCAAGGTAGGCCTTGGCACCAGAAGACGTGGGGTCATAAGCCACGATCGGCAGCCCATGACTGGGCGCCTCGGCTAAACGCACGTTTCTAGGAATCACTGTTCGATACAATTTATCACCAAAATGTTGTTGTAATTGCTCAGAAACATCTTTCGTTAAGCTGTTGCGCGGATCAAACATCGTCCTAACAATGCCCTCAATCTGTAAGCTTGGGTTGAGGTGCGCAACAACGCGTTTGATGGTTTCAACCAGGGCGGACAACCCTTCAAGTGCATAGTACTCGCATTGCATCGGGATAATCAGGCTCGTTGCCGCCGTAAGCGCATTAATGGTGAGCAGGTTCAACGCGGGTGGACAATCAATGACCACATAATCAAATTCATCCCTTGCACGGCCTAAAGCCGCTTTTAGTCGGTACTCCCGGTCTTCAAGATCCAATAGGTCGATTTCGGCACCGGTCAAGTCCGCGTTCGCGCCAACAACCTTTAAGCCCCCAGCCCCATCAACCATCACGTCCTGTAAATCATGATTTAGGATCAGTACGTCGTACACTGATTCTGTCAGCGCAGCCTTATTCACCCCGCAACCCATCGTTGCGTTGCCTTGGGCATCTAGATCGATGAGTAAAACGCGACGCCGCATGGCCGCAAGACAAGCTGCTAAATTAACCGAGGTTGTGGTTTTTCCAACCCCGCCTTTTTGATTGACCACTGCAAAGACTTTCAACTGTGGCTCCTTGATCGATTCACGTGGTAATTCATAGACGTTCTGATCGCGGCCTGATTTCAATCAGGAACCGGTCCTCCTGCAGACCAGGCACCGACAAGGGCCACAGCTTGGTTGTGGCTTGCAAGTCCAACTGGTGCAAGACCTCAGCTTCGGGCGATTTGCCCAACATTGCCAGTATAACGCCATCTTCCTTCAGCAAGTGTTTTATTGCGGGGACCAGACGCTGCAATGGTTTGAAGGCTCGGCAGAGCACTTGATCAAAGCCGCCCACTGGGATTGCTTCAACCCGGTTATGGATCACCGTCAGGTTTTGAAGGCCCAGCGCGACCTTAGCCTGCGTTAAGAATCTTGTTTTTTTACTGTTTGAATCGACCAGTACAAAGTCTTGGTTCGGTAAACAAATCGCCAGCGGAATGCCCGGCAGACCCGCACCCGTGCCAACATCAATGATTTGATCCCCGGAAACGAAGGGCAGAATAGCGAGCGAGTCCAGCAGATGGCGGATGACCTGGCCGCGATCATCTCGTATCGCCGTCAAGTTGAACGCCTTGTTCCAATGCTGCAGCAATCGAAGATAATTTAAGAAGGCATCTTCTACCGCAAACACATCCAGCGAGAAACTCGGTCGCATTTGTTGTTGTGCCGCAAAGGCCTGCAACCCATCCGCTAATTCGGTTTCTAAGCTCAAATGGCCGCTGCCCGCTTGGTTAGGCCGCCCTTACGTTTTAAATGAACCAAGAGCAATGAAACCGCAGCGGGCGTCACGCCAGAAATTCGACCCGCCTGACCGATATTCTCAGGCTTTACCTGCGCCAGTTTTTGCCTGACTTCATTCGAAAGACCCGAAATCGACGAATAATCGAGGTCCAAGGGAATCGCGAGCCCTTGCTGNGCTTTGAGCCTAGAGATTTCTTGGGTTTGCCGGTCGATATAACCTTGATACTTAAACTCAATTTCAACCTGCTCAATAACCTCTGACTCGGGGAGCGGCCGTCCAGCGGCCTTCAGTAANTCGGGTAGATTCACTTCTGGACGCTTGATCAACTCCGATAAACGATACTCCTTATGCATCGGCTCACTCANAACAGCNTCCACTGCGGCATTACCTGCAAACACCAAGGCGGATTTCATCTCACCTTTTAACGATTCNATCGCTTNTTGTTTTTGCTCGAAGGCCTCAAACTGTTCATCCGACAACAACCCGAATGTCCGAGCGGCGGCGCACAGCCTTTGATCGGCATTGTCTTGCCGAAGGATGAGCCGATATTCTGCTCGGCTGGTAAACATTCTATAAGGCTCTAAGGTGCCAAGGGTGATCAGATCATCAACCAAGACGCCAATATAGGCCTCCGATCGTGCAGGCGACCAGGCTGGATCACCCCGAGCTTGTAAGACGGCATTAATGCCAGCCAAGATACCCTGAGCGCCGGCTTCTTCGTAACCGGTTGTGCCATTGATCTGGCCNGCAAAAAACAAACCGTTTAAATGCTTGGTTTCTAANGANGATTTGAGCTCTTTTGGCTCAAAATAATCGTACTCAATCGCATAACCCGGTCGCGTGATGTGCGCGGATTCAAACCCCGGGATGCTCCGTAACAGCTCAACTTGAACATCATAAGGTAGGCTGGTGGAGATCCCATTTGGGTAAAGCTCGTGGGTATTAAGGCCTTCAGGTTCGATGAAAATTTGGTGAGCGGTTTTATCCGCAAAGCGTACGATCTTATCTTCAATGGAGGGACAATAACGTGGCCCGATGCCGTCAATCACACCAGAGTACAAGGGTGAACGATCGAGCCCTGCTCGGATAATATCGTGGGTTTTCTCTGTAGTATGCGTAATGTAACAAGGCACTTGCTCAGGGTGGCACCCATCGGCAGACCAAAATGACATCTTGGGGGTCGGCTGATCTCCCGGTTGCGGCGTAAGCGTACTGAAATCGACGCTGCGCGCATCAACCCGAGGCGGCGTACCTGTTTTTAAACGACCAACCGCAAANGGCAGNTCTCTTAAACGATCCGCCAAACGGTTTGAAGCAGAATCCCCAGCGCGGCCACCACTTTGCTGGTTTAAGCCAACATGAATGATCCCACCTAAAAAAGTGCCCACCGTCAAAATGACCGAGCGGGCCATAAAGCGCTGTTGCATTTGGGTGACGACCCCCACGACTCGATCTCCCTCAACGACCAGGTCATCAACCGATTGTTGAAAAATTCTAAGCCTGGGCTGGTTTTCCAGTCGAGCCCGAATAAATTGTTTGTACAATTGCCGATCTGTTTGGGCTCTTGTCGCTCGCACCGCAGGGCCTTTTCGGGCATTCAACACCCTGAAGTGAATGCCAGCAGCATCTGCAGCTTCCGCCATCACCCCGCCCAAAGCATCAATTTCTCGAACCAAATGACTTTTGCCAATCCCGCCGATGGCCGGATTACAGGACATTTGACCCAAGGTCTCGATATTCTGGGTCACCAGTAGTGTTTCAGCGCCCATGCGCGCAGCCGCCAAGGCCGCTTCGCTACCAGCATGGCCTCCACCCACAACAATCACATCAAATGTCTCTTGCAATGCACTACCCTCGAATTAATGGTTACCCCTATCGGGCCCAATGCGTGTGACGGCGCTCGAGCCGTTATTCAGCGACAACACACTGTTAGAATGACGACCGCGTTCCTAATAACAACGGGTTGCAGCACGACTGCAAATCGCCAAGCCACATCGCAATGTTAGGACGCTTTGGCTCGGATCCCAAGCCTTACAATGGATCCTTACTTACCGATACAAAAACTGCTGAAGATTTTCCCGAGCAGATCATCACTCGTGACTTGCCCAGTAATTTCACCCAGCGCAATTTGGACCTGCTTTAAGTCTTCCGCCATCAACTCTCCCGGCAAACCTGCCAACAAACTCTTTTTCGCCTGAGTCAAATACTGGGCGGCTTCGGTTAAGGCAACGATATGGCGGGTCCTGGCCGAAAATAACGACTCCGAATCATCGCCAACACCCACCATCTGCTTAATGCCGACGCTAAATGGTCCCAGCCGAGACCGGTCTTAGCGGACACAAGAAAGGTATGGGAATCCCCTGCCAACAAATCCGATAGCGCGCGCTGCATCGTTTCAGGCAATAAATCCATTTTATTTAACACAACCAATCGCTTAACTGTCGCATCATCCTCAAACAAACCCGCCTGGGCGGCCATCAAGTTCTGCTCAAGTACACTGCGGCAAAGATTCAAGGGCGTTAGATCCAGTGCCGTTACATCGATTATCCATAAACACAAATCGGCCATTAAAGCCGTTTGGCGCGAACGTGCTATGCCTTCTTGCTCGATCGCATCCATGGCTTCACGAATACCTGCTGTATCAGCAATTTGGATNGGGTAGCCATCCAACAGNAGCTGCTCACGAATCACATCCCGTGTCGTGCCNGGAATCGCCGTCACAATTGCACTGTCTTGGCCTGAAAACCGGTTTAAAACACTGGATTTACCTGCGTTCGGTGACCCAACGAGCGCAATTGAAAACCCCGCCTGCAGCCTTCGACCTTGCTCAGCCTGCTTTAAAATTTGCTGCAATTGCGCATCGATCCTTGTTATTCGCTCTAGCACAAAAGGCTCGGCTAGAAAATCGATCTCCTCTTCCGGGAAATCGATCGACGCCTCGATGTAAATCCGAAGTTCAATCACGGAGGTAACCAGCGCATTGACTGCTTTTGAAAAAACGCCCGTTAAAGATCCTAGAGCACTTTTTGCAGCTTGCTCGGACGCGCTCGCGATCAGGTCGGCCACACCCTCAAGTTGCACTAAGTCCATCTTGTCATTCAAGAAAGCCCGCTCACTAAATTCGCCGGGCCGCGCCATTTTAGCGCCCATTTCAACGCAAGTTTGAATCAGTGTGCTGACCACGATGGGGCCGCCATGGCCCTGAAATTCAACGACGTCCTCGCCCGTAAAAGAATTTGGTGCCTGGAAATACAAGACCACGCCCTGATCAAACACCCGACCGCTCGCGGTCTTAAGCGATCGAAAATAAGCGTGCCTGGGTTTACTGATTCGCCCTGCGACACCCTGCGCGATGGTGAGGGCGCTTGCCCCCGAGAGCCGCACTACCGAGATACCAGCGTGGCCCGAAGGTGTTGCTTCAGCAACAATCGTCGCTAGCGCATCGGAGGTACTAGGCTCTGGGTGCGTTTTCAAGCTGGCGCGTAACATAAAGTTGCTGCAACACAGAAAGGATGTTGTTAATCAGCCAGTACAAAACCAAGCCGGACGGGAACCAGAGGAAAAAAACGGTGAAAATAATCGGCATAAACTTGAACACTTTAGCCTGAACCGGGTCTGGTGGTTCCGGCTGCATCATTTGGGTCAAATACATCGATATGCCCATTAGAATCGGCAGGACGAAGAAAGGATCCATAACCGACAAGTCGTCAATCCAGAGAATAAAAGGCGCATGGCGCAGCTCAACACTCTCCATAAGGGTCCAATACAGCGCTAAAAATACGGGCATTTGAAGCAGAATCGGTAGGCAACCGCCGAGGGGGTTCGCGCCTTCTTTTTTGTACAACTCCATCATCGCTTGACTGAATTTTTGCCGGTCTTCGCCATACCGCTCTTTCAATCGAACCATTTCTGGCTGCAACTTACGCATCTTTGCCATTGATTTAAAGCTTGCTGCTGACAGCGGATACAGCAGGGTTTTAACGCAAACCGTAAGTAAAATAATGGCAAAACCCCAGTTATTCACCAAAGAGTGAATCCACGTCAGCGCCGAGAATAGCGGTTGCGCAATAAACCAAAGAAAACCGTAATCGACGGTTAAATCAAGGCCTTTAGAAATTTCGGCCAAGGTTGCTTGGTTTTTAGGACCGGCGTAGAAGGATCCGCCCAGTTGTCCACGCCCGCCTTGTGCGACGGTTAAAACGCCCGATGTGAACCCTAAGGTGTATAGGTTTTGTTCTGGCTCAGCCGTAACATTCAAAGCACGCGCATAATAACGAACCGAGTCGGATTGGGTGGGGACCCAGGCACTTAAGAAATAATGTTGAAGAAACGCAATATAACCACCTGTAAAATCTTGCTGGTAAGCCCCATCTTCTAAATCGGACAGGTCAATTTTGTCATACAGGTCTTCTTGTGTGCGCGTTGCAATACCGAGATAGGGCTGTAGCCCCATAGCATTATCAACTTGAAATAAAGGCGGTCTACCATCGCGTTTAATTTGTCCGAAAAACGCCATATTCACTGGGCTGTTTGAGCCGTTCGTGATTTCATAACGCACATCGATCAAGTAGTTTTGCGGCTTAAAGGTGAATATTTTAGAAATTCGTACGCCGTTCTCGTCAGGGTATCTCGGCGTGAGGACAACCTCGAGCTCGGATTGGCCTGTTTTGAGCTCGAAGGTCCCAGCACTCGTTTCATAATTCGGGCGGGCACCATTCTTATCCGTGCCATCGGGTCCAATTAAGCCGCTTTGTGCAACATATTGGTTACCGGAATCCATTAGTTTTAAGGGGCGATCTGGCTCAACCAGCGCCGCGGGATATTTTGGCAGCGCCAAAGAAACGATGTCGCCGCCCAGCAAATCAATGTCGATGCTGAAGACATCGGTTTGAACGTGCACGATATTGGCGCTCAAGGTGCTCGGCACGGAGGTCGGCGCGGCCTCTACATTTGGAATAAAAGTATCAGACGAAAGCGTTTGGGCGGGAGACTCTCCACCAGCGGCTGCAGGCGCTGATGGAAAAGCATCAACCGTTGCCGTGGTGCTGGATTCAACTTGTGTTCGAGTCCCTTGATGACCGTAATCTTCCTGCCAAGCCAGCATGAGCAAGTAACCGGTGACCGCCAAACCCATAAAAATTAAAATTCTCTGATAATCCATTACCGTTACCTTTCGCTTATCTCGGGTACTTCATCAACGCCGCCGGCATGAAAAGGGTGGCATTTACCAATGCGTTTCAAACTTAAAACAAGACCTCGAAAAAAGCCGTGCTTTTCAAAACTCTCCAGTGCGTATTGAGAACAAGTGGGTGCAAAACGACAGCGGGGCCCAATGATAGGACTGATAAAGAATTGATAGCCCTTGATCACGATCATCATCAATTTACTGATCATCGGGCGCCCCTGCAGCGGCGATTTTCAAAAACGCATCATCCAGCGCGCGTCTGAGGGTTTTCTTGGTTTCCGTTTTTGGTGGTCGCTTCGCTAACACAACGTAGTCAATATTGCGTGTTTTAAGGTGNCGAAAAGATTCCCTAACAATTCGTTTGAACCGATTGCGGGCGACTGCTTTTGGAATATTCTTTTTACCAACGACCAATCCAAGTGTGCCAGGNGTACCGCTGAGATGTTTNGCNAATACNAAGAAGCTTGTACTGTGGACTTTTTCACTCGGTGTTTTGAACACCGAATCAAATTCGGCGCTGCTGCGCATGCGATGGTGGGAAGAAAGAGACTTCGTGGGACTTGCCATCGGTTCGTCAACTCAAAGTGAGGTCAATAGATGCCTCAGCTTAAGCAGACAATACCTTTCGGCCTTTCGCACGGCGACGCTTTATGACAAGGCGACCGCCTTTTGTTGCCATGCGCGCTCGAAATCCGTGGGTGCGCTTTCTCTTGATAACACTTGGTTGAAAGGTACGCTTCATCGTTTTAATCCCACATGACTTTGGACGCGCGATTCTAAAGACTCTGGTGGACTCCGTCAACGCGTTTGTATTACTGGATGATCAAATCTAGGGGCTTTGATAAGCCTTAATATAAGAGATTAGTTATATATATAATTTATTATTGTTGTTTTTATTAAGGCGCGTTTTCCTGTGGATAGGTCGCTTTTTAATTGCGATAACAGTTGGTTACGCAAAGCATGACTAGGTGGATAAGGTGTGCGCTATTGCTGCATAGCGTGTGCGTAAAGATGGTATAAAAGCATAGGTTATCCACATAGAGATGCTGGNGATTTCATAAGATTCGTTTCACTGACAGGCTACCCACAAGTTATCCACAGGTTTTGCAATAAACCNTTGAATTAATATCAGTTTTTTAACGCAAATAAAAAAGGCTTTGCCTCTGGCCATGGTTCTGGGTTTAGGGTTAGTATCGAGGTTCGGATTTTAGTAAGCAATCTCGGATGTCTCAGCGCGCAGGATTGTCTAACTTACTAAAAAACCTAAATTGGGACGCATAGGTTCAGTCCTATCTTGATGAGCGATAAGAGTAGTAAAGTTGTGGTGTCCTCGATTTGGCAAAATTGTTTATCTCGCTTAGAAACTGAGCTCACTGCTCAGCAATACAATACCTGGATTAAACCGTTACAACTTGTCGGTACCACTGACGACGGCGTGGTCTATGCGCCGAATAAGTATATTCTTGATACGGTTGAGCGCCAATTCTTAGTCCGGATCAAGGCAGTGCTCCTTGAATCCGGTATGCAAACCGTTGCGCTTAAGATAGGAAGCCAACGAGGTGAAAACCGCTCTGAACCCAGACCCAGTGCGCTAAAACGGCTCGGCAGAACAGTTTTTCTGAACGAGAAGCCTTTTATCCACTCCTTGAGCTCAATAAATCATTTACGTTTGATTCCTTTGTCGGTGGGCGCTCGAACGAGATGGCCAGAGCGGCGGCGATCCAGGTCTCAGAAAACGTGGGCGGATCCTCATACAACCCGTTGTTGTTGTATGGTGGGGTCGGTCTTGGCAAAACCCACTTAATGCATGCTGTTGGCAACGCGATTGCGGATCGGCATCCTGAATTGAAAGTGGCGTACATGTATTCCCAGCGCTTCATGGAAGATATGGTCCGGGCAATTGAGCACGGCGCAATGTCTGAGTTCACGCAATATTATCGCTCAGTCGATGTGTTACTGATGGATGACATCCAATTTCTAGCAAAAGGTTCTAAAAGCCAAGAAGAATTCTTTCATGTTTTCAATCGGTTACAAGAAGATGGGCGTCAAATCGTGTTGACGTGTGATCGGTATCCTAAAGAAATCCAAGGCCTTGAAGAGCGGTTGGAAAGCCGGTTCGTTTGGGGCATGACGGCCGCGGTTGAGCCGCCAGAGCTGGAAACGAGAGTGGCTATATTATTGAAAAAAGCTGAGCGTGAGGCGGTCTATATCCCCTCTGATGCCGCTTTTTTTATCGCCGAGCGCGTTCGATCGAATGTCCGTGAGTTAGAAGGTGCATTAAGGCGGGTTATTGCCAATGCCCGATTTGCTGGGCGACCGATATCGATTGACCAAGTGAAGTCTGCGCTGCGGGATTTGATTGCGATCCAGGCCCGTCAGGTTGGCATCGATAATATCCAGAAGACCGTGGCTGACTATTACAAACTTCGAATGAGTGATCTGCTCTCGAAAAAGCGGAATCGATCCTTAGCAAGGCCGCGACAAGTCGCAATGGCGCTTTCAAAGGAACTGACAAACCACAGTTTGCCAGAAATTGGGGACGCGTTTGGCGGTAGAGACCACACAACCGTTTTGCATGCCTGTCGAAAAGTCGAAGAATTGAGGGAAATGAATCCGGAAATTAAAGACGACTATCGAAACTTGCGACGGATTTTAACCAGTTAAAATTTTTATCCTTAGCGGTATCGGTAAGGGCAGCAAGCGACGGTTTTAGGTTAAAAGTGGGTTCTTCAAGACTGAATATCGATGGTAAACTGAAATCCCGGGTCGCGTATTGTGCTTCAGAGGTCTTGAAAAAGATTAAAAGAGAAATCCGCCCGTACAACTGTGAACGCTTAATGGTGTCACCTTAAGAGTATTGTTATGAAATTCTCCCTCAATCGATCAGATTTGCTAGAACCATTGTCGAAAGTGGTGAGCGTGCTTGAAAAACGACAAACGCTACCGATTTTGTCACATGTTTTGGTTGTGGTGAATCAGCAAGGGATTACCCTCACGGCAACCGATCAAGAAGTGGAGCTGCAGACTCAGATTGGGTTTGACGGTGGTAGCCTCAATATTGAGGCAGAAGGTGGCTGCGCCTTGCCTGGTCGAAAGCTCTTGGAGATTTGTAAGCATTTACCTGCAGACGCCCGGCTAGATTTTAGGCGGCGCGATAAACATGTGGTCTTGAGCAGCGGTGCCTTCGAGTCCCAGTTTTCAACGCTCCCCGCCGAAGACTTTCCAAATATTGATGGGCAAGGCCAAGCGATACAGTCTTTTCGTATTGAAACGCAGCCGTTTCGACAAATGTTGGCTAAGACGGTTTTTGCCATGGCGCAACAAGATGTCCGTTATTTTTTTAATGGCATGCTGTTTGAACTAAGCGAAGGCGCGGTGCGTTTGGTGGCAACGAATGGCCAAAGGTTGGCTGTTGTAAGCAGACAGGTTCAGCATGAAGGCGCGTTACAGGGTAGGCCGATCGTTCCGAGAAAAGGTGTTTTGGAATTGGTTAAATTGTTGGACGAGGTGGATACCGAGGTGACCTTGTCATTTACGGAGAACTGCCTGTTGGTTGAGATGACCGGCTGCCGATTCCTTTCAAAGTTGATCGATGGCGAGTATCCGGATTACGAGAAGGCGATTCCAACTGGGTCTGACAAGCACTTTTCTTGTGATCGCCAGGCGTTTCGGGAAGCTTTAATTCGGACGGCGGTCATGTCGAATGAGGTGTATAAAAACGTTAAATTATCGCTTGAGACAGGTCGGTTGTCTTTGTTTACCAATAACCCGCTACAAGAACAGGCGGAAGAAACGCTGGCGGTTATGTATGAGGGCGACGACTTAGAGATTGGGTTCAATGTACACTTCTTGATTGAGGCTTTGAATGCGGTGGGAAGTGACGTCGTGCAGGTCGCGCTGTCAGGACAAACAAGTCCTTGTTTGATAACGGACCCCGAAGAAGANCAGGCTCAATTTGTCATTAGCCCAATGGTTATATAGGTATTTTTAATAGTAAGCGCTAACATACAAAATAATCTAAAGGAAATTTTNAACTTTTTAAAATCGACCTTTTTAAATATTAGCCCCCTAAGTTAAGGATTGAGCTATGAAGTTTTCAATCAGTCGCGAAACGTTATTGCGGCCGCTGCAGCAGGTAGCTGGGGTGGTTGAGCGTCGTCAAACGTTACCTATTTTATCCAATATTTTATTGCGCGTTGAAGGTTCTCGACTTTCGATGACGGGAACAGACCTTGAAGTTGAAATGGTTGGACAACTTAATGCCTCGGTAGATTTAGAAGGTGAAGTGACGGTTCCTGCACGCAAGTTTGTTGATATTTGCCGTGAGCTACCGGATAACGCCGAAATCGATATTACGTTAAAAGAAGATCGGTTAGAGATTCGGTCTGGGCGCTTTCGGTCGAATCTGTCAACCTTGCCGGCGAGTGATTTTCCGGCTGTCGAGACGTCCAGTG
>JGI20157J14317_10002427_pt1 | contig 15917 bp, 15 predicted proteins | sample COG_07_FD_14317 | JGI IMG/M metagenome (IMG submission 14317)
TCCTTCTTTTAAGACCGCGCCAAACTCAGCGTAAAAGGCGTTGTAGTCGTAACCGTCTGCATCCTCTGCCTGGCCCTCTGCTGCGTCGCTCACATCCGTTACATCGGTAACCTCATCGCTGTCTGGTGCGGCCGCTTTCGGCGCAGATTTCTTCGCTAGGTCTTCCAACATCGTGAGCACACGGCGGGTATTACCCTCGCGGATGGCGCGCACATCACGGCTTTCTTGCAACAACTCACGGCTCACATTAAGTGGCAGGTCCGCGCTGTCGACCACACCGTTGACAAAGCGCAGGTAGTTGGGCATCAAGGTCTCTGCTTCGCCCGTGATGAAGACACGCTTCACATACAACTTCAGGCCCGGCTTGCTGTCACGGCTCCACAAGTCTTGGTTCGCCTTCTTTGGTAAAAACAACAACTGCGTGTACTCGGTGCTGCCCTCAACGCGGTTGTGCGACCACATCAGCGGATCTTGCTGGTCGTTGCTGAGGTTTTTGTAAAACGCCTTGTACTGCTCGTCGGTAATGTCTTTCTTAGCGCGTGTCCACAGCGCACTGGCAGAGTTCACCGCCTCCCACTCGTCAGTCAAGACATTTTCTTTTTTCTCGTCGTCCCACTGCTCCTTGGGCATCAAAATAGGCAGGCTGATGTGGTCTGAGTAAGTGCCAATGACCGACTTCAACTTCCAAAACGACAGGTATTCGGTTTTGTCTTCGCGCAGGTGCAAGGTAATGCTGGTGCCGCGCTGTGCGCGCTCAATCGCCTCCACCTCAAACTCTCCCGTCCCGCCACTCACCCAACGCACACCGTCGCTTGTGGGGGCGCCGGCACGGCGTGATTCAACGGTAATGCGCTCGGCCACGATATAGCCGGAGTAAAAGCCCACACCGAACTGACCGATCAGCTGCGAGTCCTTCTTTTGATCACCCGACAGCTTGCTCACGAAGTCGCGCGTACCGCTCTTGGCAATCGTTCCGAGGTTATCAATCGCCTCTTGTGCACTCAAGCCAATGCCGTTATCGGCAATGGTGATGGTCTTGGCTTCCTTGTCGAAGGATACGCGGATGTCCAACTCGGGCGCGTCTTCAAACAGCGCAGAGTCGTTGAGCGCCTCGAAGCGCAACTTGTCACATGCGTCTGAGGCGTTAGACACCAACTCGCGCACGAAAATATCGGGATTGGAATACAGCGAGTGCGTCACCAAATGCAGTAACTGCGCTACTTCGGCCTGAAAGGCATGGGTTTTCTTGGTCATACGTAAGTCGTAAAAAAATAGTGAAAAATGCAGATCGTGCCGGATGTTCCCGACGCGCTATTGCGTAGTTGGAGACGAGGCGCCCTTTTTCAAGAGTCCCCCATCCGGCAAAGTCTGGGGGCTTAGAAGCGTTCGGTTGGCCCCAAATAGCGCCACTGACCGACAGGGAGTTGGGCGAGGTTGATGGAGCCAATGCGCACACGCTTCAAGCCCACGACTTTTAAGCCCACTTGCTCGCACATACGGCGAATTTGGCGCTTCTTCCCTTCGCGCAAGACAAATCGTAACTGCTCCGTATTTTGCCAACTCACCTTGGCGGGCTTCAGCACCTGGTTGTCCAGCAGCAAACCCTCACGCAACAACGCCAAGCGCTCTTCTGGGAACTCCGCTTGCACGTCTTTCTCAACCGGGGCATCGGCACCGTCGCCAATCCAAATGACGCGCACCAAATACTCTTTTTCAATGTTGGAGTTCTCCCCAATGAGCGTGCGCGCGATGATGCCGTTTTGGGTAAACACAATGAGACCGGTCGAGTCAATGTCCAAGCGCCCTGCTGGCGCCAAGCCACGCGTGAAGCGGGCTTGGAAGCGCGTGCGTGTGGGGTCTTCCGTCCACTGCGATTGCGGGCCAATAAGGGTGGCAGCGCTCTCATGGCCGTCTTCGGGCAAACCACTCACATAGCCCATGGGCTTGTGTAGCAAGATGGTGACCTGTTGGGCTTGCTCGGCATGGGCATCGGGCGAGACATCAATACGGTCCTCCTCGGAGACGGTTTGCCCCATTTCGCCCACCTCACCGTTAACCAGCACCCAACCGTTGTCAATCCACTGATCCCCCTCCCGGCGGGAGCACAGCCCCAACTCGGCCAATCGCTTGTTCAAGCGAACGCCGCCCGCTTTCTCAGCGTCTGTTTTAGGACCTTGGTGGTGCGCTTGTGCGATGGGCTGCGCTGGCGGTGCATATTGGCTGCGCATGGGCGCGGACGTGTGATCGCGTGCGTCGCGACTTCTCTCAGGAGGACGGCTGTCAAAGCGCCGCTCGGGCGGCCGCTCACGTCCCGCACGATCACCACGCGATGCCTCCCCCCAACCGCGATCATCGCCTCGCTGGTTGCCGCTGTCGTGGCTTGGGCCATAGGGCCGGCGCTCATCACGTCGGTCATCACGTCGGTCAAAGCCACCGGCGGGTCTATCGTTGAAACGCCCGCTATCGTTGAAGCGCCCACCATCGTCTTCGCGGGCATGTAAGCGCTGCTCGAGCACGCGCATGGCCGCTGCACGTTGGTCGTTGGCGTCGCCCTGTGGCTGGCGCGTCGCGCCAGGGTTGGCGTTATAGCCACCCGAGCGCGCGGGTGCACGGTAGCCATCGCGCCCACGGTCGTTGCGGTCGTTGCGGTCGTTGCGGTCGTTGCGGTCGTTGCGGTCGTTGCGGTCATCGCGTCCGCCCTCATAACGCTCACCCCCGTAGCGCTCACCGCCATAGCCGCGTCCGCGCGGCTCCGGTTCAGGGGCAGCGTGCCGCTGCATGCTCCAAACGGCGCAACGCCGCTTGGGCGGTTGACGCCAGTGCCAGCGCCTCTGGCGTGGGTTCACGCTTGACGAAGCGTGCCAAGGGCGCGCTGCCGCGCACGGGCTTCTTCGGCATACGCGGGTCGAAAGGTGCGCGACTGACAGTCCCCTCGGTATTTTTTTTCGCGCGCGCATCTGCTGCACGGAGGGTGGGTTTTGAGGTCATGGTGGTATGAAAAGTAAAAGTCAGTCGATCAGGATTAAAAAGAAAGCCTATGCAAGCGGGCGCTTGTCATACGCGGAAAGGTCCCCAGATACCGGTGCGTTCAGTTCGCCGTAGCGCAGCGCATTCAAGTCGAGCACCCGCAAGCCGCCGTACTCCACGCGAATCCAACCATGCGCTGCCAAGGTGCGCAACGCCTCGTTGACCCGCTGGCGAGAGAGTCCCACCAAATAGGCCAACTCTTGCTGGGTGATCCGCAACATTTCAGCCACCCCCGGATAGAGCTTGGGCTCAAACATCGCAGCCAAGTTACGCGCCACCCGCAGGTCCGGGCTCGCCATGCGGTCTATCTCTCTGGCCGCAATGAACTGGCCTAGGCGCTCATTCAGTTGGAGCATCACAAAGCGGTTAAAGCCCAAGGAATGACCGATGAGCCAGTCAAACATCTCGGTAGAAATACCCGCCAAACGGCTGGTGCGCAACGCCTGAATGTTGTAACGGTAGGGCTCACGCTTGAGCACCGTACCTTCGCCAAACCATCCGCCGGGTGCAATGCCGGTAAACGTGATCGCTGAGCCTCGGCTGTCGTCATTACTCATCTTAAGCAACCCCTCGATCAAACCAAACCAGTAGGTCACGGGGCGGCCAATGCGCACCACATAGTCCCCCGGTTCGGCGATGGTCACCAACATGTCTTGGCGCACATGCTCGCGCTCGTCCGCCGTGAGCGATGTCACCCAAGGGATCTGCGCAAACTCGTCATCAGACAGCACGCGAGCGCGTTGTTTCAAGCTGCTTGGTTCCGTCATGGTCTGTCGATGTAAAACATTCAATTTCTCTGCTTCCTACACGCGAGGGGCTTGCGCCTGAGTCGCTTAAACGGGACCGCCAAAATAAACCCGGCACGATCACCCGCAATAAGCGGCCAATTTAGGGGAAAGTCCTATACGGGTTCCCCCTCTAATTGTCGTTCAACCGACAGGCAAACGTCAAATCAAAGTCTACGATACATATAAGTTTAAAGATTGCCTGCTGAAACACGGTTTGATGCGCCCTCGCGCACCCCTACAGCAGGCGCAATGGAGTCAAAAATGCAACAAACCTTCCCTGGCTTGCTTGTGGCGCATGCCGCGCAGCGTCCTGATGCGCCTGCCATGCGTGAGAAAGCCTACGGTATCTGGCAAACACTGTCGTGGTCAGATTTGGCCGCCATGGTGGCCGACCTAGCGGGCGCCTTGCACGAAGCGGGTCTGCGCCGGGGGGAGCATGTGGTCGTTATTGGCTCTAACCGCCCTAGGCTGTATGCCACCATGCTGGCTGCACAGTCGCTCGGTGTCACGCCCGTGCCGCTGTACCAAGATGCTGCGGGCGCCGAATGCGTGTTCCCGATCAACAACGCGGACATTCGCTTTGCCATCGTGGAAGACCAAGAGCAGGTCGACAAAATGCTGGAAATCCGGGCGCAATGTCCCCAGATCTCAAACATCTACTTTGACAACCCACGCGGTATGCGCAATTACGAGGAAACGGGTCTGGCCAGTTTGGACGACTTGCTGGCAGCTGGAAAGGCCTTCTCGCAAAAGAACCCCTCCTTTTTTGCTGATGAGGTGGCGAAGGTCACGTCCAGTGATGTGGCCGCCATGTTCTTCACCTCTGGCACAACCGGAAACCCCAAAGGCGTGGTCCACACGCACAGCAGTTTGCTAGACCGCGCCAGCGTTGGCGCGCGCTTCGACAAGCTGGTCCCAACGGATGAGGTCTTGGCCTATCTACCCCCCGCGTGGATTGGCCAAAACATCTTTAGTTACGCGCAGTGGCTGGCTGTTGGCTACATCGTGAACTGTCCCGAGTCGGCGGAAACCGTCACCATCGACTTGAAAGAAATTGGCCCCACTTACTACTTTGCCCCACCCCGCGTGTTTGAGACCCTACTCACCAGTGTCCTCATCCGCATGGAAGATGCCAGCACATTAAAACGCGCACTCTTCAAACACTTTATGGACTTGGCGCAACGCGTTGGCCCCATCAAAATGGCAGGCCAGTCGGTTGGCCTTATGGACAGCCTGCAATACGCCCTTGGCGATGCGATCATCTACGGCCCGTTGCGTAACAACCTCGGCATGTCTCGTGTGCGTGTCGCCTATACCGCTGGTGAGGCGATTGGCCCCGATCTGTTTACGTTTTACCGTTCCATAGGCGTCAACCTGAAACAGCTATACGGTTCCACAGAGACCGCGGTTTTTGTTTGCTTGCAACCCGACCACCAAGCCAAGGCTGACACTGTGGGCATCCCGTGCGAGGGCGTGGAAATCAAGGTAGCAGAGTCTGGCGAAATTTTGGTTCGCTCACCCGGATTGCTCAAGGAGTACTACAAGAACCCCGAGGCGACCGCCGAGGTATTGAGTGCTGACGGTTGGTACCACACCAGCGATGCCGGCTTCCTCGATAGTGATGGTCACTTGAAGATTATTGATCGCGTGAAAGACGTCGGACGCATCAAGGGCGGCGCATTCGACGGCTCGATGTTTGCGCCCAAGTACGTTGAGAACAAGCTCAAGTTTTTCTCCTTCATTAAAGAGGCCGTGGCCTATGGCGACCAACGTGAACGCGTTTGTGTCATGGTGAACATTGACTTTGATGCGGTTGGCAACTGGGCCGAGCGCCAAAACTTGCCCTACGCCGGCTATGCCGACCTGTCCCAGAAACCCACGGTTTACGACATGATTCGCGACTGCGTGGAGCAAGTTAACGCTGACCTGAGCCGCGACGCGATGTTGGCGGGCTCTCAAGTCAGTCGATTCCTGATCTTGCATAAAGAGCTGGATCCCGATGACGGCGAATTGACCCGTACCAACAAGGTCCGCCGTGGCTTCATCGCGGAGAAGTACGGCGTGCTGGTTGAGGCCTTGTACGGCGACAAAACCGAGCAGTTTATTGAGACGCAGGTGAAATTCGAAGACGGTCGCACAGGCGCCATCAGCGCCACTTTGCAACTGCGTGACGCCAAAATCTTCACGCCCGTGCAGGCAGCGGCTTAAGCACGCGCCTCTGAGCACCAGCCCCTAAGAACCCTGAACAACCTGACACCACACCATGGCTAAACGAGAAATAGGCGACGTCATTCTTGACGTCGAAAACATCAGCTTGCGATTCGGCGGCGTGAATGCACTCAGCGACATTTCATTCGACGTGCGCGAGCACGAGGTACGCGCCATCATTGGGCCTAACGGCGCCGGCAAGAGCTCCATGTTGAACTGTATTAACGGCGTTTACCAACCGCAAGAGGGGCAGATCAGCTTTCGGGGCAATACCTTTAAGCACATGAACAGCCGACAAGTCGCGGAAATGGGCATTGCCCGAACATTCCAAAACTTGGCCTTGTTCAAGGGTATGAGCGTGATCGACAACATCATGACCGGGCGCAACCTGCGGATCAAGAGCAATATATTTTTGCAGGCGTTGCGCATTGGCCCCGCCGAGAGGGAGGAGTCGGAACACCGCGAGTATGTCGAGCAAATTATCGACTTCTTGGAAATTCAGGCCCACCGCAAAACACCGGTTGGTCAACTGCCCTACGGCCTGCAAAAACGGGTTGACTTGGGTCGCGCTTTGGCGATGGAGCCCCAAGTCTTGTTGCTCGATGAGCCCATGGCCGGTATGAACATGGAAGAAAAGCAAGACATGTCTCGCTTCATCCTGGATGTAAACGAAGAGTTTGGCTCCACCATTGTTTTGATCGAACACGACATGGGCGTGGTGATGGACATCTCCGATCGCGTCGTGGTGTTGGACTACGGCAAGAAAATTGGTGACGGCACACCCGAAGAAGTGCGTGCCAACGAAGACGTTATCTCCGCCTACTTGGGCACCTCGCACTAAGCGCCCCTCAACACTGGAAACCAGATCATGGCATTTTTCTTAGAAACCTTGCTCGGCGGGCTCATGGCGGGCATGCTGTATTCACTCGTTGCTTTGGGCTTCGTGCTTATTTTCAAAGCGTCTGGCGTCTTTAACTTTGCACAGGGTGCGATGGTGTTATTCGCCGCCTTGGCGATGGCCAGATTCTCAGAGTGGCTCCCACAGTGGCTTGGCTTTGACAACCTGCTGCTCGCCAACGTGTTGGCTTTTCTCATAGCCGGCATTTTGATGTTCGGTATCGCCTGGCTCGTGGAGCGCTTGGTCTTGCGCCACCTCGTTAATCAAGACGGCGCAACGCTGTTAATGGCGACCTTGGGCATCACTTACTTCATTGATGGGCTGGGTCAATCCCTTTTTGGAAGCGACATCTACCAAATCAACATTGGCATGCCCAAAGAGCCTGTGTTCTTGCTGGACTCCGTCTTTGAGGGCGGGCTAATGGTCAACCTCGAAGATGTATACGCCGCCATCATCGCCGCGAGCTTGGTCATTTTGTTGACGATTTTTTTCAACAAAACCATTACAGGCCGCGCGTTGCGTGCGGTGGCCGATGACCACCAAGCCGCCCAGTCAGTGGGTATCCCGCTGAACCACATCTGGGTAGTGGTGTGGTGTGTCGCCGGTCTCGTCGCCTTGGTGGCGGGCATGATCTGGGGCTCAAAAATGGGGGTTCAGTTCTCACTCAGCACCGTGGCCCTCAGGGCCTTACCCGTCATCATTTTGGGGGGGCTCACGTCGGTTCCAGGCGCCATTATTGGTGGCCTCATCATCGGCGTAGGCGAGAAGCTGTCCGAGGTGTTCTTGGGGGGCTACGTCGGCGGTGGCATTGAAATTTGGTTTGCATACATGCTCGCGCTTGTCGTGCTGATGTTCCGCCCGCAAGGCCTGTTTGGCGAAAAGATTATTGACCGGGTGTAACACCCACGTTGCACAGAAAGACAAAAGATGTTCTATAGAGAAAACGGTCAGTTCAAGACAAACTACAAAGCAGACCAGCAGATCTTCGCCATTACGCAAGACCGCTGGGCCGTATTGGCGCTCATTGCCTTTGCCTTCATCGGTGTGCCGATGATGGTCGATGAGTACCTGTTCCGCGCCATCCTGATTCCCTTTCTCATACTCGCGCTTGCCGCTGTCGGTCTGAATATTTTGGTGGGTTACTGCGGTCAGCTCTCACTAGGCTCGGGGGCGTTCATGGCCATCGGTGCCTATGGCGCCTACAACTTCATCATGCGTATAGAGGGCATGCCTCTGATTCTTGCCCTGCTATTGGGCGGCGTGTGCGCCACCATCGCCGGTATTGTTTTCGGCATTCCCAGTTTGCGCGTGCGTGGCCTTTACCTCGCCGTCGCGACGCTGGCGGCACAGTTTTTCTGGGACTGGGCATTTCTGCGCATCGGCTGGTTCACCATCTACACGCCGTCAGGCTCGGTTGCGGTTTCCAACCTGCAAGTATTTGGCTGGACCATTAACTCGCCGGTCGAGAAATACTGGTTTTGCTTGGGCTTCTTGACCGTCTTCGCCTTGTTAGCCAAAAACCTCGTTCGCTCCGCCATAGGGCGTAACTGGATGGCAATCCGTGACATGGACGTTGCCGCAGCGGTGATTGGTATCCAGCCGCTGTACGCCAAGCTATCGGCGTTTGCGGTGAGCTCCTTCATCATCGGCGTGGCCGGAGGTCTGTGGGGCTTCGTCCACTTAGGTGGCTGGGAGCCGGCGGCCTTTGATATCCAGCGCTCGTTCCAACTGTTGTTCATGGTCATTATTGGCGGCATGGGCTCCATCATGGGCAGCATGTTCGGCGCCGCCTTTATCGTGGCCTTGCCCATTTTTCTCAACCAAGCATTACCGTTGTTGGTAGCTGGGTGGGCGTCACTATCTCTACGGCGGGCATTGCGCACGCTGAATTCATGATTTTTGGTGCGCTGATCGTGTGGTTCCTCATTGTGGAGCCGCATGGTTTAGCGCGTCTGTGGAGTATCGGCAAGCAAAAGATGCGTATCTGGCCCTTCCCACACTGAATCCCCGGGCGACCAAGGGGGAGCGGCGCCAGCGCCGGTCATTTGGTTGCATGTTGAAGCGCTTTTACACAACACTCTAAGGAGACTCGATATGAAGTTACGCAAACTCATGCTGGGTGCAGCGGCCGCGGCCATGGGCGTCAGCGCCCTACTCGCGCCCGTTTCGTCTGCACAGGCTGAAGAAACGCAGTTTTTCCCCTCGCTGGTTTACCGTACAGGGGCTTACGCGCCTAACGGCATCCCCTTCGCCAATGGTTACTCCGATTACTACCGCCTCGTCAATGAGCGCGGCGGCATCAACGGCGTCAAGATCCCGTTGAAGAGTGCGAGACAGGCTACTCAACCGACCGTATTGTTGAGTGCTATGAGCGCTTGAAGGGTCAGAATGGCGGCGCAACCGTCTTCCAACCACTGTCAACAGGCGGTACGTTCGCGCTGACAGAAAAAGCACCCGTGGACAAAATCCCACTGATCACCGCCGGCTTGGGCCGCAGTGAGTCAGAAGACGGTGGCATCTTCAAGTGGAACTTCCCCTTGTTGGGCACCTACTGGGTTGCCGCTGACGTGTTGGTTCAACACGTAGGCAAGGAAGCCGGCGGTCTCGATAAGCTCAAGGGCAAGAAAATTGCGCTGATCTATCACGACAGCGCCTACGGTAAAGAGCCGATCCCACTGATGCAGAAGCGTGCCGAAATGCACGGCTTTGAACTCCAGCTGTTGCCCGTTGCCCACCCTGGTGTGGAGCAAAAGGCCACTTGGCTGAAGGTGCGTCGTAACCGGCCTGACTACGTCTTCTTGTGGGGCTGGGGTGTCATGAACTCCACCGCCATCAAGGAAGCAGTTGCCACGGGTTACCCCCGCGAAAAGATGTACGGCGTGTGGTGGTCTGGTGCTGAACCAGACGTCAAAGACGTCGCCGATGCGGCTAAGGGCTACAACTCATTGGCCTTGCAGCACAGCGCAGAGTATGACTCTTCGGTTGTGAAAGAGGTGCTGGCTAAGTTGCATGACCAAGGAAAAGGGACGGGTCCCCGTGAAGAAGTGGGCCAGGTGCTGTACATGCGCGGCCTGATCTCTGCGATGTTGGCCACCGAAGGCATGCGTGTCGCACAAGCCAAGTATGGCAAAGGCAAGCGCATCACGGGTGAGCAAATGCGTTGGGGCTTAGAGAACATGAACCTCACCACCATCGGGCTCAACTCATTGGGCTTCGGTGGTGTGATGCGCACAACCTCTACCAGCTGTAACGACCACATGGGTGCTTCATGGGCACGTATCCAGACATGGAACGGCAAAGGCTGGGATGTGGGTAACACATGGTACGAAGGTGACCGCAAGGTGCTGGGCCCCATGGTGACTGCCACAGCCAACAAGTACGCCGCTGACAAGAAATTGACACGTCGTGCTGCGTCTGACTGCAACAGCTAATTACCGCTAGGTATTTGGCAAAAAAGGGGCCCCGCAAGGGGCCCCTTCTCTCCCGAACAAAAACCGACGCACCCTGCGTCAACCTTTACTAGGCTCGCTATGCAAGCAAAAGACATCGTCCTAAACGTGAATGGCATTGAGGTCATTTACAACCACGTCATCTTGGTCTTGAAAGGGGTGTCCCTTCAAGTCGAGCAGGGCAAAATTGCCGCTATCTTGGGTGGCAACGGTGCAGGCAAGACCACCACATTGCGTGCGGTCTCCAACTTGTTGAAGGGCGAGCGCGGTGAAGTCACCAAAGGCAGCATTGAGTTCCGAGGTGAACGCATTGAAAACCTCACCCCCGCTGACTTGGTCAAGCGCGGCGTCGTGCAGGTCATGGAGGGGCGTCATTGTTTTGCGCACCTCACCATTGAAGAGAATTTATTAACCGGCGCGTACACGCGCGTCGACAAGGGCGAAATAGAGGCCAACCTAGAAAAGGTCTACAACTATTTCCCCCGACTGAAAACACGCCGCACCTCGCAGGCGGCTTACACGTCTGGCGGTGAGCAACAGATGTGCGCCATTGGCCGCGCCATCATGGCCAACCCCAGCGTTATTTTGCTCGATGAGCCCTCTATGGGCTTGGCACCACAAATTGTGGAAGAGGTGTTTGAAATCGTGAAGGACTTGAACCAACGCGAGAAGGTCACCGTTTTACTCGCTGAACAGAACACCAACATGGCTCTCAAGTATGCCGACTACGGCTACATCATGGAGTCGGGCCGCATCGTGATGGACGGTGTCGCTGCCGATCTGCGTAACAACGAGGACGTCAAAGAGTTCTACTTGGGCATGGGTGGTGGTGAACGCAAGTCATTTAAAGACGTGAAGAGCTACAAGCGTCGCAAGCGCTGGTTGGCCTAACCCGGGCCAGCGCGCAACCGCTTTCTCGTGGCTTGGTGAATACCAGACCCTTTCGCTTACTCACACTGGTTCACCCGATAACGTTATGGCCCTATTTTTTGACGCACTTGAGAACCAAGACCCCGCCGCCAGAGAGGCCAGGCTCATGGGTGAACTGGCTTCGCAGGTGGCGCACGCACAACGTGCCTCCGCCGCTTTTGCCGACATTCTGGCGAGCGTTGATGCACCCTCGATCACGAGCCGAACGGCCTTGGCTAGCTTGCCCGTGACGCGCAAAACGCAATTACTAGACAGACAAAAGGCCCAGCGGGCGCAAGACCCCATGGGCGGCTTTGCCACCCAAAGCTACGGCGCAGAGATGCCCCAAATCTTCGCCAGCCCCGGCCCCATATACGAGCCAGAGGGTCGTGCGGCTGACTACTGGCGCACAGCGCGTGCGGTATTTGCCGCTGGTTTTCGCGCGGGCGATTTAATACACAACTGTTTTTCTTACCACTTCACCCCCGCAGGCTCCATGATGTCGTGCGCCGCGCGTGCCATTGGTTGCACCGTTTTCCCGGGCGGCACTGGCCAGACCGAACAACAGGTGCAGGCCATGGCCGAGCTCAGGCCAGCGGGCTACATCGGAACACCCAGTTTTTTGCGCATTATTTTGGAGAAGGCAGACGAGATGGGCATTGCCCTACCCAGCGTAAAGAAAGCGCTGGTTTCTGGTGAGGCCTTGCCCCCCTCCTTGCGTGACTGGTTTGGTGCGCGCGGGGTCGACACCTACCAGTGCTACGCCACCGCAGACGTGGGCTTGATTGCCTATGAGACCTCCGCGCGCGAGGGCTTGGTGCTTGATGAAGGGGTGATCGTTGAGATCGTGCGTCCAGGCACCGGCGATCCCGTTGAGCCCGGTGACGTCGGGGAGCTCGTCATCACCACACTCAACCCGGACTACCCCATGATCCGGTTTGGCACCGGCGACCTCTCCGCCGAGCTGCCAGGGCACTGCCCAACCGGTAGGACCAACACGCGCATTAAGGGTTGGATGGGCAGGGCCGACCAAACCACGAAAGTGCGGGGTATGTTCATTCACGCCGCGCAAGTTGGCGATGTGATGCGTAAGTTTCCCGCACTCAGCGGCAAGGCACGTTTAGTCGTCACCGGTGAAATGGCCAACGACGCGTTGGCGTTACACGTTGAGGCTGACGGTCTGAGCCCGGACACCCTTGCCGCGTTGGCAGCGGCTGTACGCGACGTTACGAAATTACGTGCGGACGTGACTGTGGTCCCACCGGGCAGCTTGCCAAACGATGGCAAGGTCATAGAGGACGCACGCAGCTACGCCTAATCGATGGGTAGCTTGCGCTGCGCGCTAGCGCATCTCCCACGTCAGTGGTTCGTCTTCGGCTTGACAGCGCGCCAACGTCTTCAACAGCGGCGTAAACCGCGCTGACCAACTCACCAGGTGGAGGCTTGCTGGCCTGATCCGCACCCGCGTTGTTATCCGCGGCCTTGTGATCTACCGCCCCGTGACGACCAATGAAGTCACGCACCGCCGCATCGGCTTCGGCCATCTCAGCAGCCAGCAGAATACCTTTTGCGCCGGGCGTTTTACCCCATATCTCGAGTAGCACGCTACCGTGCTCGTTGAACATTACCAAGTCAGCGGTGACCTTAGACTGAAAGCGAATCATGTGGGCACTCTGTATCGCCCGCTTCACGCGAGCTTAAAGCGCCATTATGCGTGTCGAAGCCCGTGTCGCATAGTGGCCATTTCGTCCAAGCGGTGTTGCTCTGCTTTGTTCTGGTGAGCGACGAGGCGCTTGTTTTCACGCTCCACGAGTTTTTTCATTTTTTCTAACTCGACACGCGCCAACCGCACCTGCTCGGCGGCAAGGTCTCTCGCCGCCGCCATTTGCTGAACGCGCAGCTGCGCCTGCACATCTAAGTCAACAAGCTGCGCCAAAAACTGGCGGCAATTGAGACTATCCGACAGGTTGGTTTGACGCTCGAACTGGGTCAGCTTCGCGCGGTACTCCGTGATCATATTGAGCACACGTTCCCGACTACTTTGGGCTTCTGCTTCTTTGAGCCGCGCTTGGCGCAGCACGTTCTCAGCCTCAGTTAATTTGGCTTGGGCTTGATCAGCCAACACGGGCCAGGGGCTTTTAATATCAGGCATTGACTTGTCCCATCACACTACCCAACATGGCACGTGACATGTCATAGGCGACGCCAGCGTGCATGTCTTGCTGTAGGAATTCAACCATTTGTTCGCGTGCGGCAATCGCCGCATCCAAATCTCGATTGGTACCGGCATCGTAGGCTCCCACCTGAATAAGATCTTGGTTTTGTTGATAAAGCGTCCACAACCGACGAAAACGGTTGGCCTCTTTCAAGTCCTCGGGTGACAGCAGGTTTTGCATCACACGGGAAATAGAGCCTGCCATATCAATGGCTGGGTAATGCGCCGCGTCCGCGAGCGACCGTGACAACATTACTTGTCCATCCAACGACGCACGGGCGATGTCAACGATAGGGTCATTGCCGTCGTCGCCCTCAGCCAACACGGTATAAATTGCCGTGATCGAGCCAAAGCCGTTGCGACCAACGCCGGCACGCTCAATCAGGTTGGGTAACAGGCCAAACACCGATGGCGGATAACCTTTGGCCGTCGGTGGCTCACCCACGGCCAAACCAATCTCGCGTTGGGCGTGGGCGACGCGGGTAAGGCTGTCAACCAGCATCAATACGTTTTTGCCTTGATCGCGAAAGTACTCTGCGATGACATGGGTCATATTCGTGGCGCGCAAGCGCAGCACAGGCGATACATTGGCGGGTGCGGCAACCAACACAGATTTGGCAAGGCCCTCTTCGCCCAGTGACTCTTGAATAAACGCCTGTACCTCGCGCCCGCGCTCACCAATGAGGCCAATCACCACCACATCGGCTTTGGTAAAGCGCGTCAGCATACCCAGCAAAACACTCTTGCCCACCCCTGAACCTGCGATCAGGCCTAAGCGCTGACCCCGCCCCACTGTCAGCACGCCGTTAATGGCCTTCACGCCCACGTCCAGCACCGTATCAATTGGGCCACGCTCCATGGGATTGAGGGGGCGCCCCAACAAGCTCAAGCGGTCGGCGCACTGCGGCGGCGGTTTGCCATCCAGCGGTTGGCCACGGCCATCGATCACACGCCCCAGTAACTCAGGGCCTAAGCTCACATGCGCCACACGGGTCAGCACCCGCACGACAGCGCCCGGGCCAATGCCCGTGGGCTCGGTAAAGGGCATGAGGTAAATGGTTTGATCGTTAAAACCCACCACCTCAGCCTCTATGCGCGTGCCGTCTAGCCCGGCCACCTCGCACACCGCGCCCAATGGTGCAATCACACCTCGCGCCTCTAGGGTGAGGCCCACCAAACGCACCAGCGTACCGCTGCGCTCGGGCGATGGCGCATGCGCCGTTTGTAAATCTTTGGCAATGGCATCTGAGAAATCAAGCATCCGTCGCCTTCGGTTCGTCGTTAGGGGGGAGTTCGTCGTTAGGGGTTACGTCGGATACCTCAGCGTGTATCTCCTGCGTTGGCGGTGTAACGTCCATCGCGTCTAAGGGGTCATCCGTAGCGGTAGTGGCGGGGCTAGGCGTGGGCACCATCGTGGCATCCTCGGTTGCCTGCATCTGCGTCAGCGGGTTCACATCGCCTGCCCAATGCACGCCCTCATTTAGCACACTGCTGTGCGTACGCCACGTCTCTGCATCGCGCAACACGTTATTGGCCAGGGTCGTCAGTCGCGTTTGAATCAGGTCTTGCACCACGGCATCGTTGCTGCTTACGCGAACGCTTCCACGGACCAAGGTCTTATCAGGCTGCAAGACCAAGCCTGCACCGAGCTTGGCACCATGCGCCTCAACTGCGCGTAAGTCGTCTGGGTGAAGCGCAACCAGCACCCGCTTACCCGGATGCTCCAACTCTTCTAGACTGCGTTCTATTAAGCGCTCAATAGCCGATGGGCTCTGCCTAAGCTCACCACGCACCAGCTCTTCTGCGAGATGCAGCGCCAGCTTTTTTAGTGGTTCGAAGTATTGCTCTGGGTTGTCGTTCAGTGTTTTGGTTTGCGCAGCCGCCTCTGTCAGCAGTCGCAGCGTATCGGCTAGCTCAGCCCGCACGGCGGCCTCGCCCTCACTTCGCCCCGCTGCATGACCCTTGGAGGTGCCTGCAGCCTCACCCGCCGTCATGCCCTCGGCATAACCGGCATCGTAGCCCGCCTGCCGCGCTAGGTCGTTACCCGCCTCAATGGCGCTAACGGCCACAGTGGTCATCTCCGCCTCAGCGGCGTCAGCGGCGTCAGCGGCGTCAGCGGCGTCAGCGGACTCAGCTACATCAGCGGCATCAAGGCCCTCGGCATCGTCAGAAGACCTGCCGTCGATGGCGTCGAGCCCGTCTTTAGTCCCATCCGAACGGACGCTTAGGGCATCATCCTCGCCAGCGTTGTCAGATCGCTTACCGGTCTCATGAAGCGCATCGGTGTCGGCGCTAGCGCCGCTTGGGATCAGCGGCTTAAAACCATCATCACCTACCGTTAAGAGTTCCCCGGGCGTCAACGCCTCAATACGCCATGGCAGAAAACTCTCTATTGCCTTCCCATCCCAAGGCATTTGGGCATA
>JGI20157J14317_10002428_pt1 | contig 15917 bp, 12 predicted proteins | sample COG_07_FD_14317 | JGI IMG/M metagenome (IMG submission 14317)
AAAACATATATATATTTGCAATGGGCAAGTCTTACACAACCAGCTCCTATTTAATTCCCCCAGGGTGGGAACACAGCAAGGGTAGATAGTTGTAGCGGTGTGATGTAAGTAGCTTGCCCTTTTTTTTAAAATATGTCTAAAGTTATTTTAATCACAGGCGCATCTTCAGGAATAGGAAAATCTATTTCCCTATTTTTAACTTCAAAAGGATATAAAGTTTATGGTACCTGTAGAAATCCAAATAAGTATGATATTTCAGAGTATGAATTATTAAAATGTGATATAACATCTAGTATCGAAATAAAAAAAACAATAAAATATATTCTCAGTATTGAAAACCAAATTGATGTACTGATTAACAATGCAGGTATTGGAATTACCGGTCCACTTGAAGAAACATCTGAGACAGATATTAAAAGTGCATTTCAAACGAATTTATTGGGACCAATAGCAATAATTAAGGAATGCATACCATCAATGAGAGAAAATAATAATGGTTTAATAATAAATATTACCTCTGTGTTAGGTTATTTTGGAATTCCCTTTAGAGGAATCTATTGTGCTACTAAAAGTTCCCTTGAAGTCATAGGTGAAGTATTTAGCATGGAACTCAAAAAGTTTAATATTAATGTTGTCAATGTAGCTCCTGGAGATTTTAAAACAGACATAGCCTTAAGAAGGATTGATTCTAAATCAAATAATTTATCATATTACAAAGATGATTATTCTAAATCTTTAAAATCAGCAAATAAACATGTCGAAAATGCATCGAATCCAGACTTGGTTTCAAAGCTTATTTATAAAATAATAAATACAAAAAACCCAAAAATTCATTATAAAGTGGGTCAGTTTATTCAAAAATTTTCAATAATTTTAAAGAATATTCTTTCTGATAGATTATATGAAAAAATACTTTTATATTATAGTAAAAATTAAACTATGAAATTCTTTATCGATACTGCAAATCTTGAACAAATTAAAGAAGCACAAGACCTAGGTGTTTTAGACGGAGTTACTACTAATCCATCATTGATGGCAAAAGAAGGAATAACTGGTCATGAAAATATTTTAAATCACTATGTTAAAATATGTGAAATTGTTGATGGAGATGTTTCTGCAGAAGTAATATCTACTGATTTCAAAGGAATGATTAAAGAAGGTGAAGCTTTAGCTAAATTACATCCGCAAATTGTTGTAAAAATTCCAATGATATTAGATGGAGTAAAAGCTTTAAAATATTTCTCAAATAAAGGGATTAAAACAAATTGTACTTTAATATTTTCCGTAGGTCAAGCACTAATTGCTGCTAAAGCTGGAGCAACTTATGTTTCACCGTTTATAGGTAGATTAGATGATATTTCAACTGATGGTTTAAATCTAATTTCGGAAATCGCTAATGTTTATGATAATTACGCTTTTAACACACAGATACTTGCAGCTTCTGTTAGGCACACTATGCACATTATAGATTGTGCAAAGATCGGAGCAGATGTTATGACAGGACCATTATCTTCAATTAAAGGTCTAATAAAACATCCTCTTACGGATATTGGTTTAGAGAAATTCTTGTCAGATTATAAAAAAGGAAATTAATTATCATTTAAGTACTTTTCTAAGCTATTAAGATTAAATATTTCTAATATAACACCATCCGTTCCTGTTATAAGTACCTTATTTAAGTTATTTAATATCATTTTTTTACTCATTATTTCAAAATTTGCTGTTCTAAAGTTTCTAATTCTTTTGTTGTTGAATTTATTTAAGTAATTATTTTTCCATTTTATATTCTCGTCATTGATATTTATTAAATTGAAATTATAGTTTGAATGTTTAGCACTTAATAAATTGACTTTATTAAATAGATTTACTTGATGTGCATTTTGATCATAAGACCAAAAAACAAAAATATTTTTATTATTAAAATTAACATGAGAGCTAATTTCTTTATTAATGTTTTTTTCATTAAAAAGATTTATTTGAGGAAAAACTTTTCCTGATTGAAGAGAAGCAATATTATCATAAAGCATTGAAATTTCGCTATTGGTACTTTTATTATCAGATATTTTTAAAAACTCATAAATAAATTGATCTATGTTAATCAATAACTTTTCCTCTAACAGATATTCATACGCAATAAACCTTAATAATTTTGTTTTAATTGTCTGATTTGATATATGATTTTTAATGTAATTTAATCTCGACAAATTGAAATTTAAATTATAATCATATCCTTTTTTCTCAGAAAAAGATTCATTAATAGACTTAAGTGTAATGTAGTCTAAATAAGGTTTAAAGTGCGATAATTCATATATGTTTAAGTCAATTTTATTTCTATAATTATTGAAAAAACTAACATTTGTTGAATGGTTTTTTTTATTTAATATAATATAGTTTTCAATATGTGAATACAGTGGAATAAGGATAGCATGATTTATTATTAAGTCTGAAATATAATTAGTTTTAATTGAAGATTTATAATTTGAATAATGTTTGGTTTTTATGTTTTTTAAAGAGTCAATAATTTGTTTAAATACTCTTTTGGAAGACTTATAGTTTGACTTAACATAATCTTCTTCTTCTTCATGCTCTAGAAAAACATCTATTAAATAATTATTTTTCGAAGAACCTTTTCCAGAAAAAACTAATGATTCGTCAAAGTCTAAGGAGTTTAATCTTAACACTAAACTATCTCCCTTTTCTATTATTAGATACTGAAATTCAGGAAGATGTACAAAATTATATAGTCCATTACTTAAATTATCTATAGAGGAAGAAAAGATTCCGTCACTGTTAATTTTAATATTTTTAATGACTTTTTCATCTTTTAACAATTGGATTTGATTATTAGTTGGTTTAATAATTTTTCCACTTAAAAAAGTCACATTTTGATTATTACACGCTAAAATGGATGTAATTAAGAAAAAATAAATGATTTTTTTAAACATGTTTTATACTTCTTTTGTTTATTTTTTTAATTTAAATAATAATATAGAATATTCATAACCTTGATTTTATTAAGTTTGCAAAAATTTTAAACTCATTTTTTATGTTAAGTGTTTCTAATCTCTCTGTTCAATTTGGCAAAAGAGTATTATTTGATGAAGTTAATACTTCTTTTGTAAAAGGAAATTGTTATGGCATTATTGGTGCCAACGGAGCAGGTAAATCAACATTTTTAAAGATTTTATCAAAATCTATAGAACCTAATTCAGGAAATATTCACTTAGAAAGTGGTAAGAGAATGTCTGTTTTGGAGCAAAATCACTTTGCTTTTGATGACAAACAAGTATTAGAAACAGTAATAATGGGTAATAAAGATCTTTTTAGTATTAAAAAGGAAATGGATGAGATTTATGCTAATCCAGACTTTTCTGATAAAGACAGTGATAGAGTAGGAGTTCTTCAATTAAAATACGAAGAAATGGATGGTTGGAATGCTGAAAGCTCTGCTGCTGCATTATTATCCAATTTAGATATAAAAGAAGAACACCATTACAAAAGCATGAGTGAATTAGACGGTGTTCAAAAAGTAAAAGTTTTATTAGCACAAGCTTTATTTGGTAATCCTGATGTGTTAGTAATGGATGAACCGACAAACGATTTAGATTTCGAAACAATTAAATGGTTAGAAAATTTTATATCAAATTATGATAATACTGTTATTGTTGTATCGCATGATAGACACTTTTTAGATTCTGTTTGTACTCACATTTCAGATATTGATTTTGGGAAAATAAATAATTATTCAGGAAACTATACATTTTGGTATGAATCGAGTCAGTTAGCATTAAGACAAAAGACTCAACAAAACAGAAAATCTGAAGAGAAGAAAAAGGAGCTTGAGGATTTTATTGCTAGATTCAGTGCAAATGCATCTAAATCTAAACAAGCCACTTCAAGAAAAAAAATGCTTGATAATTTAAAAATTGAAGATATAAAACCATCATCTAGAAGATATCCAGCTGTAATTTTTACATCTGAGCGTGAAGCAGGAGATCAAATACTTTCAGTTGAGAATTTAAGTTTTTCTGATTCTACTAGTACATTATTTGATAAAATCGATTTTAATTTGAATAAAGGTGATAAAGTTGTATTGTATTCAAAAGATACTAGAGCCACTACAGCATTTTATGAAATACTGAATAACAAAATTAAATCAAATACAGGAAGATTTGATTGGGGAATTACAACAAGTCAAGCATATTTACCTCTGGATAACAGCTCGTATTTTCACGATAAAATATCTTTAGTTGATTGGTTAAGACAATGGTCAAAAAACGATGAAGAAAGAGAAGAAGTATTTATAAGAGGTTTTTTAGGGAAAATGATATTCAGTGGCGAAGAGGCATTGAAAAATTGTGATGTTCTTTCTGGAGGTGAAAAAGTAAGATGTATGCTTTCAAGAATGATGATGTTAAGATCTAATGTTTTAATGTTTGATGAGCCAACAAGTCATTTAGATTTAGAATCTATTACTGCTTTAAATAATTCAATTAAGAAATTTAAAGGAAATGTCATTTTAAGCACTCACGATTTCGAATTTGCTAAGTCTGTAGGAAATCGAGTAATAGAATTAACACCAAATGGCGTTATAGATAGGTTAACAACTTTTGATTCTTACATTAGTGATCCTAAAATAAAAGAGCTTAGAGCTAAATTATATAGTTAAGCTGGATAGAATTACTTTAGAACTTTTTAGTTGATCCTCAAATACATATATAAAAATATCATCGTTAGGATTATAACCAAATCCTGAAAGAATAGCTGATTGTTTTTTGTTAATTATTATCGGATTGATTTTGTTGGCAATCAACTCTATTTCTAATCTTTTTGACTCAATAAAAGAGCCCTTAAACAATAATACTTGTTTTTGCATCTAAATTATTTATGATCGTAAGTTAGCTTTAAACTTAGATTCAATTTTAGATTGTATTTTATTCATTGTCATTGATATTTCCTTTTCAGAAAGTGTTTTTGAATGATCTAATAAAGTAAAGTTTAATGTATAAGATTTTTGTCCTTCAGGTAATTTATCATCTTCATAAACATCCGTTAAAGTCATTTTAGATAAATTTTTAATATTGGATTGATTTAATATATAATCTTCAATTGTTTTATAATGAATTTCATTTTCAAATAAAAAATTTAATTCTCTTTTTACATTTGGAAACTTTGATAGTTTAATATATTTAAAAAAATCATTATTATATATTTTTAGTATGTAGTCAATATTTAAAGAGGCATAGTAAACTTTACTTTTAATATCAAATTCGGAAAGGTATTCAGTTTTTACATCTCCAATTAATGCAAGATTATTCGTTTCATGAAATAAACCTAATGTGTTATTAAAACCATTATGACTTATAACTTTTTCGGATGTTTCTATAGAGAGTTTACTTAAAATATTTAAAACTATATTTTTAAGAATATAAAAATCAGAGTTTTCGTTTTTATTGTTCCACGAACTATTAAATAAATCATTTGTAAAAACTATACTAAGCCTTCTTGATTCTATTGTTTTTCCATCCGATAATTCATAAATTTTTCCAAATTCAAAAAATTTATTATTCTTGTTTTTTCTATTTAAATTAAATTTTAGTGTTTTTAAACTAGACTCTAATAAACTTGTTCTTAGTTGAGAAATATCTGAGCTAATAGAGTTAATTATTGTTACACTATCTCTCTCTGAAATATTTAATTTATTATTAGTAAGAGAGTTATTCATTATTTCATTAAAACCAAATGGAGTTAATATATTAGATATTATATTTTCAATTTGATAACTTTTGTTGGAACCCTCTGAACTAATAGGGATTGACAATTTATTGGANAAGTTTATTTCATTGTATCCATATATTCTAAGAATTTCNTCAACTACATCACATTCTCTAGTAACGTCATGTCTGTAAAATGGGACGGTTATACCCACACCAGTTTCTGTAATATTATTAATTTTAAAATCTAATGATGTTAAAATTGATTTAATTTCTTCTCTAGGAATTTCTTGACCAATTAATTTATTTGTTTTATCAAAATTTAAAAGTATTGATATTTCATCAGGTTTATTTGGGAATTCATCAATAATATCACTTGAAATAGTACCATTACATAATTCACAAATTAATATCGCTGCTCTTTTCAATGAATAGTCTACAGAATCAATAGAGATTCCTCTTTCAAATCTAAATGAAGCGTCGCTATTTATACCATGTTGTTTAGCAGTTTTTCTTATAGATATTGGGTCAAAATAAGCACTTTCTAAAAATATTGATTTTGTTTCACTAGTTATTCCATGATCTTTTCCACCAAAAACACCAGCAATACACATTGGAGTTTCAGAATCACATATCATTAAATCTGTTTTAAGTAGTTTTCTAACCTCTCCATCCAATGTAATAAACTCAGTGCCTTGTTTTAAGGTCTTGACATTAATTGATTTAGTTGTGATTTTATCAAAATCGTATGCATGTAATGGTTGCCCGATTTCGTGCAAAACATAATTAGTAACATCTACAACGTTATTTAATGGACTTAGCCCAATAGATTTTAACCTATTCTTTAACCAAATTGGTGATTCTTTTACTATGATATTATCTATACACACTCCAGAAAACCTTCGACATGATTGAATATTTTCAATATTTATATTAATTTTTTGAGTTCTTGAATTTACATGAAAAGATGATACAGATGGCGTTATTAACTCTAATTTAAAGCCCTTATGCATTAATGCTGCTCTAAGATCTCTTGCAACACCAAGATGACTCATAGCATCAGAACGATTGGGGGTTAAACCAATATTAAAAATTTTATCAGAATAATTTTTATATATCTCAGAAACCTTAGTTCCAATTTTTATTTTACTGTCTAAAACAACAATACCATCATGTGAATTTCCGATACCAATTTCATCTTCAGCACAAATCATTCCTTGACTAATTTCACCTCTTATTTTACTTTTAGTGATTTTAAATTTATCATTATTAATAGGGTGTAAGGTTGTACCTACAGTTGCAACAATAACTTTTTGATTTAACTGTACATTGGGAGCACCACAAACAATTTGTAATATATTTTCATCTCCTATATTAACTTTAGTAAGTTTTAATCTATCAGCATTTGGATGTTGTTCACAATAAACTATTTCTCCAACAACAAGACCAACTAAACCTCCTTTATACTGTTCATAGTTCTCAATACCCTCAACCTCCAAACCTATATCAGTAAGAATTTCTGATACTTCTTCAATTTTTAAATCAATTTTTAAAAATTCTGATAACCAATTAAACGATATGTTCATTAATAATAATATTTGTTTTCAAAGATACAATTAAGAATATTTAAATTAAATAATAACTTAACTTATATGTTTCCATAAAAGTGTGTTTTTAGTTTTTTTATTAAATTCTTCTTTTATTAATTTGTTTTCGACTTTGACCAATCTTTGATCTACTGAAATAATTTTTTTTACATCATTTCTTGCAGATTCTAAAATTTCTTTATCTGTAATTATATTTGCGAGCTTAAGATTTAATAGTCCACTTTGTTGAGTACCTAATAAATTTCCAGGTCCCCTTATTTCCATATCTACTTCAGCAACTTTAAAACCATCATTAGTGCTAGTCATAGTTTTTATTCTTTTTCTCGCATCAGAACTAAGCTTATTTGATGTCATTAATATACAATAACTATTTTCAGATCCTCTACCAACTCTTCCTCTCAACTGGTGAAGCTGTGACAATCCAAACTTTTCTGAACTTTCAATTACCATTACACTAGCATTTGGGATATTAACTCCTACTTCAATAACAGTCGTTGAAACCATAATATTAGTTTTCCCCTCTTTAAATCTTTTCATTTCTATAGCTTTATCTTCAGATTTCATCCTACCATGTAAAATACTGATTTGATATTTGCTATTAGGAAACTCCCTTGAAATACTTTCATATCCATCCATTAAATCTTTATAATCTAATTTTTTCGATTCCTCAATTAAAGGGTAAACAATATATACCTGACGTCCTTTATTAATTTCATCTTTTAAAAATTTAAAAATCTCTAGCCTGTTTCTATCTGATCTGTGAACTGTCTTAACTGCCTTTCTTCCAGGTGGAAGCTCATCAATAATTGATATATCTAAATCCCCGTAGACACTCATAGCTAAAGTTCTTGGTATTGGTGTGGCGGTCATAACTAGAACGTGAGGAGGAGTGATGTTTTTTTTCCAAAGCTTAGATCTTTGAGCTACTCCAAATTTATGTTGTTCATCAATAATAACAAATCCTAAATTCTTGAACCTGACATTATCTTCTAAAACTGCATGAGTTCCAACTAAAATATTTATCTCTCCATTGATTAAATCAGAAAATAATTTAATTCGATCTTTCTTTGTAGATGAGCCGGTCAGTATATTAACAGTAATATTTATTTTATTTAAAGAATCGTTTAAACTATTAAAATGCTGTTGTGCTAAAATTTCAGTAGGTGCTAAAAAACAAACTTGAAAATTATTATCAATAGCTATCAATGAGCTTAACAAGGCGACTATTGTTTTTCCAGAACCGACATCACCTTGAAGAAGTCTATTCATTTGAGCATTTGAAGAGAAATCTTTTCGAATCTCTTTTATGACTCTTTTTTGAGCATTTGTCAATAAAAAAGGCAAATGGGATTTATAGAACTTATTAAAACTATCTCCCACTTTTGAAAAATTAAATCCTTTAAATTTTGATTTTTTTGAGATATTACTCATTAAAAATTCAAGCTGTAAGTAAAAAAACTCTTCATATTTTAATCTAAATTCAGCTTTTGACAAAAGTTCATGATTTGATGGAAAATGAATATTTCTGTAAGCTTGTTGTTTAGAAATCAGTGAATATTTCTCATTAATTTCTTTGCTTAAATTTTCTTTTAAAAAATTAATTGAAGTGTTTATAATATTAAATATTACTTCTCTAAAAAATTTATTAGTTATTCCTCTTGACAAAACTCTTTCGTTTGAACTATAAATAGGTAATAATCCTTCGACTTGTTTATTTTTAAATTCTGAAAAAACATCCAATTCTGGATGTGCAATTGAAAATTTGTTTAAATACCAATTTGGTTTTCCATACAATACATAATCTGTATTTAATTTAATTGATTTCTCTATCCATTTAGTTGCCTTAAACCAAACTATTTCAATTATCTGGTTTCCATCGTTAAAAGTGCCAATTAATCTATTGCTTTTAATATTTTTAAAATAATATATTCTGTAAACCTTCCAATAATTTGTACATCTGCATTAGATTTTTGAATTTCACTTATTTTATAAAACTTTGTTCTGTCAATATATCTAAATGGAAAAAAATTTAATAAATCATCATAAGTGAAAATTTGAAATTCTTTTTTTAAAATATCAGATCTATTAGGTCCAACTCCTTTCAAATAATCTATTGACGTATTTAAAAAATTTTCTTTCACAACACTAATATAATTTATTAACTTTATAAGGTAAAAATATAGATATATATTTCTAATTATTTAACCCTAAATTATTGATTTGCAAGACTATTTAAGTCAGTTAAATGACTCACAAAAATTACCTACTGTTCATAAAGATGGCCCAGTGATGGTAATTGCTGGTGCTGGATCTGGAAAAACAAGAGTTTTAACATTTAGGATTGCTTATTTAATGGAGCAAGGAGTTGATCCTTTTTCAATCTTAGCATTAACTTTTACTAATAAAGCTGCTAAAGAAATGAAAGAAAGAATTGGATCAATCGTTGGAGAATCGAACGCTAAAGCTCTATGGATGGGTACTTTTCATTCGATATTTGCAAGAATCCTTAGATCTGAAGCCGATTTTTTAGGATACAGTTCGAATTTTTCAATTTATGATACTCAGGATTCTGAAAGATTAATATCGTCCATAATTAAAGAATATAAGTTAGATAAAGATCTGTATAAGTATAGAAATATTAGAAATAGAATATCATCACTAAAAAATAATTTAGTCACAGTAAAAGCATACCATAACAATCAAGAACTTGTTCAACAAGATAAAGAGTCAAGAAGACCAATGTTTGGAAAAATATATCAAACATATGTAAATCGTTGCTTCAAAGCTTCAGCGATGGATTTTGATGACTTATTACTAAAAACTAATGAATTATTAAATAGATTTCCTGAAGTTTTAAATAAATATCAACAAAGATTTAAATACATTCATGTTGATGAATATCAAGATACTAATCATTCACAATATCTAATTGTTAAAGCACTAGCAGATAAATTTGAAAATATATGTGTTGTTGGTGATGATGCGCAAAGTATTTACGGATTTAGAGGTGCAAATATTGAAAATATATTATCATTTCAGAAAGATTATCCTAATTCAACAGTTTATAGACTTGAACAAAACTACAGATCTACACAAAACATTGTAAACGCAGCAAATTCTGTTATTAACAAAAATTTAAACAAACTTGACAAAAAGGTTTGGACTGATAATGAAATAGGTGATAAAATTGAAGTTAATCAAACTATAACAGATTCTGAAGAAGGTAGATTTGTAGCATCATCTATTTTTGAAGCTAAATATAACTTACAATTAAGGAATGATGAGTTTGCTGTATTATATAGAACAAATGCACAATCAAGATCGATTGAAGATGCATTGAGAAGAAAAAACATACCTTTTCAAATATTTGGAGGATTATCTTTTTATCAAAGAAAAGAAATAAAAGATGTTTTAGCATACTTAAGACTAATAGTTAATCCAAGTGATGAAGAAAGTTTAAAAAGAATAATTAATTACCCACCAAGAGGAATTGGACAAACAACTATTGAAAAAATCCAAATATTTTCAAATGAAAACAACCTTACAATATTTGACATAGTTGAAAATATAAATAACTCAGATATAAATATTAATAACGGAACAAAACAAAAGTTATATGATTTTGTTACTATGATTAAAAGCTTTCAAATTGCAAATGAAAATCTTAATGCATTAGAAATTCTAAATGAAGTTTTAAAAAGGGTAGGAGTAGTGAATTTATTAAAAAATGAAGGCACACCTGAATCTATAAGTAGAATTGAAAATATTGAGGAATTAATAAATGCCGTTCAGGATTTTATTGATGGTCAAAAAGAAATAGTAGACTCTAATGATTCGTTAAATGAATTTCTAGAGGATGTTGCTCTAATTTCAGATCTAGATAAGGATATTGAAAAATCAGAACCCAAGGTTTCATTAATGACAATTCATTTAGCTAAAGGATTAGAGTTTTCAAATGTTTATATTGTAGGATTAGAAGAAGACTTATTTCCCTCAGCATTAAGCTCTACTACAAGATCAGATTTAGAAGAAGAAAGAAGATTGTTTTATGTGGCTTTAACTAGAGCAAAGAAAAAAATAATACTAAGTCATTCAAAAACACGTTACAGATGGGGTAAGTTAAATGACTGTGAACCAAGCAGATTTATAAGTGAAATAGATACTCAGTTTATAAAACATAATAATTTATTAAACACAAAGATAAAATTCAAAAAAAGTTCTGAGATTAAGATCAGATTTAAAAAACCTGAAAGAAAAATTCCTTTAAAACAAATAATTAACAACAATTATTCAATAAATTCTAATTCGGAATACATTGATATAAATCAAGGTGATGTAATATTGCACAATAGATTTGGAAAAGGAGAAGTTGTAAATACTGAGGGGATAGGTGGTGACAAAAAAGCAGAAGTAAATTTTGAAATAAGTGGATTAAAAAATATTTTATTAAAATTTGCTAAATATGAAAAAGTGCATTAATCCCTAAACCTTCTTTTCCCTCTACTTTCAGATCTATTTTTGGATCTATTCCTAGATCTAGATTTACTTTTATAATCTCTTTTATTTTTTGATCTGCCTTCGTTTTTTTCTCTCTTATACTTTTTCTCAATTTTCTCTTTTGAAATACTAACTTTTAATTCTGTTCCATTGTAATCTAGCTTTGAACTAGACTTTATTAGTGATTTAGTTATAGTTCTATCTATTTCAAAAATGGTGTAAGATTGTCTAATATCTATACTACCTATCTCAATTTCATTAGATTTAGTAATTCTATTAACAAGAGAAATTAATTCAATTGGCGTAACTCCTTGTTTTCTACCTACATTAACGGAGAGGTTTTCAAAATCTTTTGAACGCCTGCTAGATCTTTCAAAGTCTTTTGAATCTCTATCGCTTCTATTATCACTTTTAATATCTCTACTATTTTTATAATAATCTAAAAACCTGTTAAATTCAGATGAAACAAAATGTTTAATCAAATCCTCTCTAGATAATGATTCAAGTTTTGAATAGATATCTTGAAGAAAAGGTTCAATTTGCTTTTCATCAACATTTACATTTTTAATTTTATCGATTAATTTAAAAAGTTGTTTTGAACAAATTTCCTTTCCTGAGGGAACTTCTTGTCTTATAAATTTGATTTGAGATTTGTTTTCAATTGACTTTAATTTTCTTCCTTCTCTTGAATTTGAAATAGCTATTGAAATTCCGCTTTTACCTGCACGTCCTGTACGGCCACTTCTATGAGTATAAACCTCAGGATCATCAGGAAGAGAATAGTTAATAACATGAGTTAAACTATCCACATCAAGACCTCTTGCCGCTACATCAGTTGCTATTAATATTTGTAAAGATTTATTTCTAAATTTCGACATTACTTCATCTCTTTGGCTTTGAGATAATTCACCATGGATTGCATCAGCATTGTATCCATCATTCATAAATTTATTAGCAATATCTTGTGTCTCTCTTCTAGTTCTACAAAAAACAATTCCATAAACATCTGGATTGAAGTCAGCAATTCTTTTTAAAGTATCATACTTATCTCTAGAATTAACATTATAAACATGATGTTCAACATTTTTTGCACCAGAATTTAATTTTTCAACAGTAATTTCTTCAGCATCTTTCATGAATTTCTTAGAAATTGACCTAACTTCTCTAGACATTGTGGCAGAGAATAACATTGTTTGTCTATTTTCTGAAGTTGTATCTAAAATATAGCTTAAATCTTCTTTAAAACCCATACTCAACATCTCATCCGCTTCATCTAGAACTACTTTGTTTACAACATCTAATTTTAAAACTTTTCTTCTAATTAAATCCTTAGTTCTTCCAGGTGTACCTACTATAATCTGAACACCTTTTTTTATTGATTTTATTTGATTTTCAATGCTGGTTCCTCCGTATACAGCAACAATTTTAACATAATCTAAGTGTTTTGCGAATTTAAGTAGATCTTTTGATATTTGAATACATAATTCACGGGTAGGGCAGAGTATTATTGTTTGAACATGTTTTACTTTAGCATCAACATGTTGAATACATGGAAGTCCAAACGCAGCAGTTTTTCCAGTACCTGTTTGAGCCAAAGCAATTAAATCTTTTTTACCTTTGAGTAAGTAAGGTATAGCTTTCTCTTGTACAGGTGTAGGTGATGTAAAACCTATTTCTTCAACAGCTTTTAACAAACCTTTGTTTACACCTAAATCTTTGAAATTGCCCATTTTTTTTTATTAAGTGTGCAAATATCGTCTATTTAATTGGGTATTTGATAGGTAAAAAGAAATATTTAGTTTTTGACTTGCAAACAAAAAAAAAGCACATTCATTGAATGTGCTTTTTTTTAACTATTTATTAATTATTAATTTGCTCCTCCTTGCATTCCCTGTTCAATTAAATCATAAAACTGATCAAGTTTTGGAAGTACAACTATTCTAGTTCTTCTGTTTTTAGATCTATTTTCTGCAGTATCATTATCCACTACAGGAACATAATAACTTCTTCCAGCGGCTGTCATTCTTTCAGGCTGAACACCAAAATCATTTTGTAAAACTCTAACAACAGAAGTTGCTCTTTTAACACTTAAATCCCAGTTGTCTAATAGCACTTCGTTTTGAATAGATTGATCATCCGTATGACCTTCGACAAGAAATTCGATTTCAGGCTTATCTAAAACAACTTTAGCAACTTTACCAAGAACTTCTTTAGCTCTTTCAGAGACTACATAACTTCCACTATTAAATAATAACTTATCAGAGATTGAAATAAAGACCACACCTTTTTCAACATTTACTTCAATATCTTTATCATTTATATCAATAAAAGTACCTTTTAAACTAGTAACCAATGCAAGTGTTACAGAATCTCTTCTTGTGACAGCGTCTCTCATTGTATTAATTGTCAAATCCTTTTCCTTCATACTTTCTAAAGATTTTTCAAGATTTTCAGCTCCTTTTTGAGATAAAGTAGTAAGATTACCCATATTGTTAATAAGGTCTTGGTTATTTGCTTTCAAAAAAGCAACTTGATCTTTTAAAGTTTTTAAACTAGCTTCCGAATTAGATTTATCTTCAATACAAGCATTAAGTTTTATAGTTGCAGTGTTTAATAAGTCTTTGTTTTGTTTACTAGTAGCTTCTAAAGCAGCATAATCTTTTTTAGAAATACATGAGGGAAACAAAACTGAAACAGTTAGGATAGTAAGGATTAATTTTTTCATATTTTATTTTATTTATATTCAAATTTAAATAAAAATTTAAAACAAAAAATTAAAGTTAAGTTAAATCTGAATATTTTTTTCTTGCCCTAATTATATATTGATAAAGAATTGACTTTATTACAAAATGCTTTGGTTTAATTTCGTTTGATATTGTCATTCTATAACTTTTTGAAATATTTACTCTTTTCTCATTGATTATAATTGAACTCTGAAACATAGCATTATAAATTTCTTTAAAATGATTGGTTTTATTAATTAATAGATAATAAAGACCTAAAAATAAATTAATACATTGAATTACATAAATAGTGGGCGAAAAATTGTTTAATAAATTCATGTTTTTAATTATCATCCATCTTTGATTTCTTATATTATAAAATAGTTTTTTTGGATTTTCATAATTTAAAGATCCTCCTCCTAAATGAAAAACAACACTTTTATATAAAAATCTTTTTTTAAGATTAAGATTTAAATTTGTTAATCTCCAACATAAATCAATTTCTTCCATATGATTAATAAAGTTTTCATCAAAACCGTTAAGTAACTCATAAGTTTTTTTTCTTATAAAAAAACATGCGCCTGATGCCCAAAAAATATCAATATTTTGATCATATTGACCATTATCTTTTTCAATATTACTAAAAATTCTTCCTCTGCAATATGGGTATCCAAAGTAATCAATGAAACCACCCGCTGCTCCTGCATATTCAAATTTGTTTTTGATTTTATAATCCAATATTTTTGGCTGTGCAATTACTACAGATTCATTATTTGTAAACTCTTCTATAATAGGATTCAACCAATCTTTTGTAACTTCTACGTCATTATTTAACAAACAATAAATTTCTTCTTTTACTTTTTTTAAACCCTCATTATAACCTTTAGCATAGCCAAAATTATCATTGTTTAAGATCAATTTAATCTCAGGATAAGTTTCTTTTACGAATTCAACAGAACTGTCTGTTGAATAATTGTCTATAACATAAATTGGGTTTTTTCCAGAGTGTTTTAAAACACTTGGTAAAAATTTTTTTAAGTGTTTTAGTCCATTCCAGTTAAGAATTACGATAGCTATTTTCATTTTAATGGAAATTCTTTTACAAAAGTATATTTTTTAGATATTTGATCAATTTTAAAATATATATGATCTAATCCATTAGTTATCATACAAAAATTTGAATTTAAATTTAAATTATAAACTGAAATTTGATCAAAAACTTCTTGAGTTAATTTTATTGATGGAGATTTACATTCAATTAGCATTAAAACATCTCCAATACTATTATAAACAACAACATCAAATCTTTTATTTAAATTATTTACATTGATTTTTTTTTCTACAGCTATATGTGATAGGGGAATTTTTTTAACAAA
>JGI20157J14317_10002431_pt1 | contig 15898 bp, 6 predicted proteins | sample COG_07_FD_14317 | JGI IMG/M metagenome (IMG submission 14317)
TATTGGCTTTGTGCAGCATGGTGACTTTTTTACGTTCACGCCGATTGGCGAACTTAAACGCCCAGGATGAAATTCTCTGGCACGCCACTTCCGACGCCACCTTCATACTCATCACAACACCAGGGGTAATCTCGTTCTCAACACCGCTGTAAAGGCCTTCGGTATTTTCTCGAATAATGACAATGTCGACATCTTTATAGCGGGTCTCTACGCCAGGCAAACTGCGCACCGGGCGCACCGCTGCGTAAAGGTTAAAAGCCTTGCGCAAGCGCACGTTCACCGAGGTAAAGCCCTCGCCCACTGGTGTGGTACACGGCCCTTTAAGCGCCACCTTACAACGAGAAATCTCATTCATAGTGCGCTCAGGAATCAATTCGTCACCCTCTTCTAAGGCGCTAAGACCAGCCGAGACAAATATCCAGTTGATATCCGCTTTGGCCTTTGCCGCCGCCGCGTCCACTACCCGAAGCACCGCTTGGGTAATTTCAGGACCAATTCCATCACCGGGAATAACTGCTATGTCTTTCGCTTGCATTAAATAACCTACGCTATGAATCTGAGGAAACTACTCATCAAGGCGCACCACTGGTCGGGCCGCTCTCGACAAACCGCATTATAGGCCTGTTTGTCTTTTTTTGAGAACCTAGCAACTGGCTAACTGCTGATTTGCAACTATCTCTGCGTTCACTCGGTACTCTCTCAGCGCTCACTCGGAACTTAACAGGCGCGACTTTCTCCTCAATATAACAGTCTTGCATCACCCCGCGGTTAAACCTCCTTAGACACTCAGTGACCCAGACGGCCAATTTGCCCGGCTACATCAACCACGTGATCCCATCAATACCATTCAATTCAACAAATAGACCTTTTGTAACGTGCTAGTGGATTTTGTTTTTGAGAAAGACACAAATGCAGCCATTCCAGTAATAGAAGAATCCTGTCACCGTGCACAACAACGAAAATTTCAACATAGAAAATATGGGCACACTGATCTTTTCCGGTGGCGGCAACCGATGTTGGTGGCAAGCCGGCTTTGTTGCAGAACTGATCAGCCAAGGCTGGACGCTGCCAAAAGACATCATTGGTTGCAGTGCTGGCGCGGCTATAGCCGCTTCGCTGATCACGGGTACAACCGACAAAGCACTGAACGCTTGCAAACGCTTGTACGCAGACAATCCTGGCCTAATCAGGTACAAGAGGGGCGCGCTTAAGATCCCTGTGGGATTTGCCCAAAACGAGGTCTACCCAAACTGGCTGAAAGCTTTTATTGGCGAGGAGGAACTTGCCTGTATTAAGGCCTTTGGTCGATTTAGAGTCACTGCGAGTAGATTAGACCGCCCCATTTTTCGACTAACGGAAATTACGCGCGCTATTTTTCGCCATTTGCGCGGCAAGGACTTTATCGCCTTGAATCAAAGTGACTACGCTCACAACATCGCTGGGCTGAGCCAAGTCTTCCTAGAACCCACTCTGCTTCAGTCCCTTGATGAGGCGCTGAATACATTCGAGGCCAGCGCCGCTGCATCGCCCTTTATATTTGCTCGTAAAATCGCCGGCAAACTATATTATGACGGCGGTTATATTTCGCCCATACCAGTCTTAGCCGAAGAAAAATCTGAGCGTAATTTTTCCAGTGACCGAGAAGCGGCGTCAACTACCCTTACTCTTTTAACCAGGCACTTTGAGAAAAAACCAACGCTGTTCAGCCACTTCGGCAAGCGCTTTATACAACCTAGCAGAAAGATACCAGTCTCTACTTGGGGGTGTACTGCAGATACAACAGTGGATGACGCTTTTGAATTAGGTCAAAACGATGCAAGAGATTTCATTAAAAAGAATTGGTAGGATCAGACTAAAGACTGCAGGCTCCAGTGCTACGTAAATCGAGGCAAAGACAAGTTTTTAAAAATGCGGCGAATAAATCCCGCAAGCAAATAAAGTGCTCAAGGCCCCCTGTTCTTGCAAAATCTGCTATTTCTTTTTGGCAGTCGGCGCAGGCCCTAACCGAACAAGGCGTCTCCAATCTCTACAACGACTATAGTCAAAACAAAAACGCCAATAAGGGCCGCCACTACCTTAAGAGAGACTTTTAGCGCACCTAGGAGGTCGCTACGAGACTTAATCCCACCGCGAAGCCAAACCATAAAAACCAAAGTCGACGGCAGGCCAAAAACCACAAGAAATATCGCTATAAACAGACCCATCTATCTCCCCGTAATGTGCATCACAGCTGTCAAAATAAGAATAACCAAAAGCCTTAGTCAAAAACGCTTCAGGCCCAATCGTAGAAAGGTTTTACATTTTGGCGCACCCTCATCTATACCCGTTCTCTTTAGGGCAATGGAATGAGGGGTTTCTTGGCAAAGCCCCTTGAACCGGGCTGAATTTGGTAGGACCACCCGGATTCGAACCGGGGACCTCTACCATGTCAAGGAAAACAGGGCGCTTTTGGCCTCGTCCAGACACCTAGAGCCTCGCACGGTTTTGCAAAAACTGCCATTCATTTGAACTATAAATTGAAGATATTCGCGGCCGTCACGCACCCATGTCGTGGTCGATCAAGTCTTTGAGAAAGTCTAGGAGCGCAACCAGATCGGCGAGGACCAGGCGTGGTCCTGCAGGATTTCAGTCAATTGTGTTTTCTTTGTCGCCCTAGGGACTATTCGTATTGCGTGGCATCGTTAAAGCCGCTTCAACTGAGGCGGTTTCCAGGTTCGCTCAATCATTGCTTTCTCAGGGCCATAGACTCTTAAATTAACTCGAGTGAAAGACTCACCGGCCGGCAACCAGTTGCCAGCCATTCCCTCCGGAGGCTTGCCACCGATCAGAATCCGCAAGCTGCCATCGTCTTCGTAGATCAAGTCTTCTGAGTTGCCGCTGATGGCATAGCGGTCATAGTCATTGAGCATCAGGTTGGCCTCCTGGTCGTAAACGGTGAGTGACCAGAAATACCTTGCTGGCGGAGTTTGTCCCGACGGGAAGTGGAGTTCGTAAGTATGCTCGCTGGTAATGCTGTCGCCGTTCTGATCTTTAGCCCTGGCCATATACATGGCTTCTTCTGCATCATTGGCGACGATGCCCCGCATCGACTGAATGGCTCCGCGGATATAAAAATTTCCGTGAACCCCGGAGCGCCCGAAGCCCACTGGTGGCACACCCCAACCGTTGACCTTGATCTCTTCACGGGTGGCATGGGCGCGCATGATCATGATGCCATCGAACACGGCCTTGGCTAAGCCGGCTTGCTCATTGTCCTCAGCCTGAGATACATCCTGGTTCGGCCCAATATGTAACTCGGCCCAATCTTTCAAATAGCGCTGATCACGCTCCGGTACACCATTGACGGTCATCGCGCGATTGATGTTATTCCAGAAAGACAAAGGGTCAGACATCACCATTTTCTTAAGGTAACTAACCACATCGGTTTCAAGCAATACTTCACTCAGATCGCCGACATCCGGAACAGGCGGGTGCGCAGGCCTGGGTGGATTTTCTTTACCCCAGTCACTCAAGCCCACAATCTGCATTTTCGCCTGGATCGCCGCTACCTCCGCCTGATCACTAGGGTCATTGAAGTCAGCATAAATTCTGGCCATCGCATAAAACCAGGGCGTCGGATTATGAGCTACAAACTCCACATCTTCAGGTAAATCTCCCTGCCAATTCGGGGGCACGATGGCGTAGTTTCCACCACTATTGCCGTGGAGGCGCTTGCTGATATAAGCGAAGTTGTCTGAATCAAAACCCGCCAATTCAATCGCAAAATAACGATTACCTGGAATCTCCGGTACCGTAATAATGATCGGCTGTTCTTTCGCGTATACCCAGGCTGGCGAATAGAGCGTATCGGCATTCGGCGCGCCACCGTCTCGATAATTTTTGGGATCTACAAACGTCGCATGCCAAAACTTGTTTACCGCGTCCACCGGCACTTGCTGACCCTCTGGCGCTTCAAGCTGACTCCACTTATAGCGAAGCACTGTGTTCAAATAATAGGGAAACGCGTAAATCAGTGCGTTCACACCGTTGGTGTAGGCATATTGTTCACGCCAGTCTTTATTGAAGTTGATCTGCCAGTAACTGCCGCCAGCTAGGGCTAAGACCACGACCAGGGAAATCAGCGCTTTTATCGGCCTTAATTGCATTTTTGTCTCTACCCCTATCCCTACCAATTGAGAAACTATAATCTCTGGGACCGAAATCTATGTATCATTTGCGGACATCCCGTAGTTTCACCTCCTCTGCTAGCCACTACACCTTTTGACTCCTCATGGATAGATGCCGCGTCCGCAAATGATACATAGCCGCTAGACCAAGCCTCATATACTAGTTTCTGGTACGGGCTACTGGCGATAGGCCCTCAGCCGGAGGCTAAGGCCCTTCTTAAAAGCAACGACTTTAGAACCTAATAGAAATTCGTACCCAACTGATACGACACATAGACGAACAGAGGGAAACAGGCAGAGGGATTTTATGTTGTTACGAGTGATTTACAGTACTGGTGTGTTAACGGCTATTGCATTAATCAGTGCCTGCTCCGGCGACCAGGCGCAAAAGCGCCATGAGGCCAATCAGTATCTTCACACTACGAACGCAGTTATTCCGGCAGACAATGAAATCATCTCATTTCCCGCCCTGCCTCAGAAAAATCCAGATGGCCAAGAGTTCAATGCGGATCGAAATGCTTACTTTGGCGACCTGCACGTACATACGGCTCTCTCCTTTGATGCCGCTGGTTTTGGCACCACCGCCACACCGGCAGACGCCTATCGCTACGCGCAGGGCGAGGCAATCATGCACCCCAGCGGATTTGAAGTACAACTGGCACAGCCGCTGGATTTCTATGCGGTGACGGACCATGCGCAGATGCTGGGACTGATTAACGAGGCCGCAGACACCAACACGGAGTTCTCAGATTACGAGCTGTCAAAGCCCTATCACGGTATCAATGACTCGGTCGATGGCGGCTTGTTCGATATCGCGAAAAGAAATCTTATCTTCAGAAATTTCCGCAGTGATGTTGTGGCCAACATACTCGATGGAACCTTCAACAGTGATGTTATTAACAGTGTCAGCAAATCCGCGTGGGTCGAAACCGTTTATGCGGCAAACGAAGCTTATCGGCCTGGTCAGTTCACCACCTTTGCAGCCTATGAATACACAACCTCTACCGAGGAATCGGGGAACCTTCACCGCAATGTAGTCTTTCGCGGCACAGACAAGTTACCCGCGGTGCCTTTCTCCCGATTGAACAGTAAGAATCCCGAGGGACTTTGGCACTGGATGGACGGCCTGCGCGAGCAAGGCATAGAAAGCTTGGCGATTCCCCACAACAGCAACGGTTCCAACGGTGCCATGTTCGCGTTTACTGACTGGGCAGGGAACACCATCGACCGGGAATACGCCGAACAGCGCATGCGCAATGAACCTCTGGTCGAAATCACGCAGGTCAAGGGCACATCCGACACTCACCCATTACTGTCACCGACTGACGAATGGGCCGATTTCGAAATCTACCCCCTGCGCGTCGCCACAGCCTTGCCCAGCGTTGCCCCGGGTGGCTACGTACGCGATGCGTGGCAACGGGGCCTTGCCACTGCAGCAAACATTGACGCCAACCCCTACAAGTTCGGTGTCATCGGTTCCAGCGATACACATACGGCAGCGGCGCCATTGGAAGAGGACAATTACTTCGGCAAAGTCAGCATAATGGACGCCACCCCAGAACAGAGGGGCTCAATTCCTGCAAGCTTTCTCTACGGCACCTTGGTTAGACTTGCGATGCCCGACATGGTCGAGGAGGTTGGTGGTAAAACTTACCTTAACTTTNCTGGCTACAAGTTCTGGGGGGCCTCTGGCATTGCCGGGGTATGGGCAGAAGAGAATACCCGTGAAGCCATCTACGCTGCGCTGCGCCGCAGGGAAACCTTCGCCACCAGCGGTACTCGCATCAAGGTACGTTTTTTTGCCGGTTACGAGCTCGATAAAGTGGAGTTAACCAGTCGAGACTTGATCAGTTTCGCATACAAAAGCGGCGTGACCATGGGCGGCACATTGCATGTCGACGCAGACCGTCGGCCCACATTTTTAACCTGGGCGGTGCAAGATCCAAACACCGCACAACTACAACGCGTTCAAATCATTAAAGGCTGGCTGCAAGACGGCGAACATCGGGAGCAGGTTTATGATGTCGCCTGCTCCAACGGCCTGAGTGTCGATACAGCTACCCACCGCTGCCCTGACAACGGCGCAAAAGTGAATCTGGATGACTGCTCGAGAACCGCCAATGTAGGCGCGAGCGAACTGAAAACATTATGGCAAGACCCTGATTTTGTGCCAGCCCAAGAAGCCTTCTATTATGTACGCGTACTGGAAAACCCTGTGTGCCGCTGGTCGACCTGGGACGCCATTCGATCTAGAGAACAACCTCGCCCGGATTTACCGGCGACTATCCAGGAGCGAGCATGGTCGTCGCCTATTTGGTACAGCGCATCTACCGATGACAATAATTTTGTGCATTAAGTCATGGCTCGCCGCGCTATCTTCCTACTGTTAAGTTTGGGCTGGGTAAGCTCCGTTGCCGCCGATGCAGGCTTTGATCACAGACCCAATGTTCTGCTGATCCTTGCTGACGATCTGGGCTACTCAGACGTCGGCTCCTATGGCAGTGAAATCAGCACCCCAAACCTGGACCAGCTTGCAAATAACGGGTTGCGCTTCAGCAGTTTTTATACAACAGCCAGCTGCGCGCCCACCCGCGCCATGCTATTAACGGGTGTCGACAGCCATCGCGCCGGTGTCGCTAACATAAGTGAAGCGCTGACACCCGAGCAAGCCCACTCGCCATTTTATCGCGGCACGCTTAATCACAATGTCATCACGATCGCGACGCTGTTGAAAGATGCCGGCTACAACACCGCGATGTCTGGAAAATGGCATCTGGGGTATGCGGACCCCTCTTTGCTGCCGATAAACCGTGGCTTTAAACAAACGGTGACCATGCCTTTTTCCGGTGGCGACAACTGGACCCAGCAATCGTATGTTCCTCACTATGACAAAACCCTCTGGCTTGAGAACGGTAAAGAGATCTCTGTGCCTGAAGGTTTTTATTCGTCTAAATTTATCGTCGACAAAGCTATCCAGCAGCTAGACAACAATCAAAAAACCCATGAGGGAAAACGCAAACCCTTCTTCTCTTATGTCTCTTTTCAGGCCGTGCATATTCCCCTACAAGCCCCTGAAGAATTTACCGAGAAGTACATAGGCAGTTATAGAGAGGGCTGGCATGCACTGCGTAAAAAACGCCAGAATGCTGTTAAAGATCTGGGGCTAATACCTGCCAGCGCACCCATGAAACGTATGGCAACAACAGACGACTGGGATAACCTATCTGAAGGGGAGAAGCGTTACAACGACAAACGCATGGCCGTGTATGCAGGCATGGTCGATGCTATGGATTATCACATTGGTCGCCTGATTCGATATCTAAAAGAATCCGGTCAATACGACAACACCGTCATCATCTTCACCTCTGACAACGGACCAGCCGCAAGTGATGTGCCGCTGCTCTGGATAAAAGCTCTGGGATACAACCGCGATTACGAAACATTGGGTGAGCGCTACAGTTACGGCACCACTGGGGCCAGTTTCGGCAGCGCGGTCGCCTCACCTTTTGGTCACTATAAATTTCATTCCGGCGAGGGGGGTATTCGGGTTCCTCTCATTGTCAGTGGGCCACAGGTGGCTGGCGCACACCGAGGCCGCATCAGCCACAGCAGAGCCTTTGTTACAGACCTGGCACCCACGATTCTTGCTCTGGCAGGCACTCGCCATCCTGGCACGCGGTACAAGGGCGAAGCCATTGAAGCGAGCACGGGAAAAAATCTGCTGCCTGTCATCGCAGCAAAAACAGATTCCGTCTATACCGATGAAGATATCATCGCTTATGAGATAGGTGGAAACGCGGCGCTCATTAAAGGTGACTATAAAATCACCTTAAACCGGGGCAGACCAAACGATGGTCGTTGGCACTTATACAACATCATAAAAGACCCGGGAGAAACGGAAGCACTAGAAACTGCAGAGACGACAGTATTTTTCGACCTGCTCGCCGAGTATGAAACCTACGCCAGAGAAAACGAAGTGATACCGGTACCAAAGAACTATCACCAGCAAGCACAGATTTTGCGCAACGGTCTGAAAGCCTGGTTTAAGAATTCTTTAAGTTCCCCCACCGGACTACTGATTACATTGATTCTGGGTACAGTGATACTCTTGCCGATCGCTAGAAAGTTAGCAAGATAATCGCTAGGGGCGCAACCAGATCGGCGAGGACCAGGCTCTTTCCTGAATCGTGGCCGGTACCCTCGGGTCAGGTTCCCTGCCAAGGCGAATAGCATCAAAGCTTGACCAGCGACAGGTCGGGTTCATTACCACGCGCACGTAGTAAAAGGCACTTTAATTCGGATCGTAATCCGAGTCGCGCCAAATGGGTAATGACCGCCCTTTAACTGAGTTGTTTCGAGAAGACTAATGAAATTTAGGAAATTCATAAGAAAGTGAGCAATGTTCAGCTATTGGGTTTTGCCGCTACTCTGAAACTAGCTTCTGCAGATTGGCCATCGCCTGTCCGAGATGAGTCCCGAGTTTGTTCATGATAGCCTGGTTGGCCTCCGTGCTGAGGTCAGCCTGACTAATAACCTCTAAAAAAGCATCCAATCGATTCCTGGCGATAAATTTAGACAACTCTGGTTCACCTGACCAAGTTGCTTGATTCATCATATTGCCAAGTGTGGTCTTAACGAATCCAGCTGGGTCATTAGGCACCATCACCGGCTGGCAGAGTCGATTGCGGGTTTCATCATCCTCGTAGTTCGCTTCCGCGTATGCGCTAATCGCGGCGCTAAGGCAAAGGTTGGGCATCCGCAACCCCTGAATGGTGAGTAATTTATCCTCGAATACCGGCCGCGATTGGGAGGAGGTGAAATCCACTGCAGAAGCGGTGCAGTCTAGATACAGCGTGTCAGGTGCCATTTCCAGTTTGTTGCCATTAGCAAAGGACAACTGTCCCGCACTAATTTTCGTTACTCGACCATCGGATATCACATTGGAGATTTTCCTGAGTTGTTCAACTTCTCCAAGAGAAATCGTCGCAAAGTGGAACATGGTCGGTCGTTGACTCTGATCAATGCGCAGCATGTAACCACAGGCCTCGAGGCGATCGAACAGATCGTCTACCGATTCAGCATTGGCAATGGCTTCCACTTGATTCGCGAAGCCACCGATTGATTCCTCGAAGAAGTCGACGCTAGCCTGGGTCACATTGCGGTTGATAAGCCATGATTGTCTTGGGCAAACCCAACTGACTCGCTCTGCCGCACAGTGGTTATCCAGCAACCAGACAGCCGCGTCCATGGCGGTCTTACCAGCGCCAACAACGCAATATTGGCTAAACCCGGCAGCAAGATTCGGGAGTTGGTTTGGTGCTACACAAGTCACATCGTTGTCCACTCGATAATTCTTGATGTGACGGGAAGGAACAGAGGTTTTGAAGTAAGCACTATCAACGACGCGCTTTATTACCTCAACTTCATAGCTATCACCAGAGAGGGTATTGGTAAATTTATTATTGCCTTCGTATTCACACATTGGGAAATATTGGACTCTCCCAGAAGGCAGAAACCGCTGGCGCATCACCTGTTCAAAATAGCTTTGTACTTCCGCACCACTGGCAAGTTCGTAATAGCCAGCATTGGAACCCACGGTATCTTTTTGTTTGTTGCCGAGTGCGGTCGATGCGACCCCATAGAAATGAGAAGGCTGATGCAATCGAACAAATGGATATGCATCATTCCAGTGCCCACCAGGAGCATGATGATTATCAACGATGACGAAACTAGCATCGGATTCGTCCAGCATCGTATCAACGAAGGACATAGCCACGGCGCCACAGCCAATGACCAGATAGTCGGTCTTAACTTTTTCCACGATGAGTCTCCTCGATTAAACCAGGTTTACTTCGCTTCAGATCGGCGAGGATCAGGCGTGGTCCTGCAGGATTTCAGTCATTTTTGCGTGGCATCGTTAAAGCCGCTTCAACTGAGGCGGTTTCCAGGTTCGCTCAATCATTGCTTTCTCAGGGCCATAGACTCTTAAATTAACTCGAGTGAAAGACTCACCGGCCGGCAACCAGTTGCCAGCCATTCCCTCCGGAGGCTTGCCACCGATCAGAATCCGCAAGCTGCCATCGTCTTCGTAGATCAAGTCTTCTGAGTTGCCGCTGATGGCATAGCGGTCATAGTCATTGAGCATCAGGTTGGCCTCCTGGTCGTAAACGGTGAGTGACCAGAAATACCTTGCTGGCGGAGTTTGTCCCGACGGGAAGTGGAGTTCGTAAGTATGCTCGCTGGTAATGCTGTCGCCGTTCTGATCTTTAGCCCTGGCCATATACATGGCTTCTTCTGCATCATTGGCGACGATGCCCCGCATCGACTGAATGGCTCCGCGGATATAAAAATTTCCGTGAACCCCGGAGCGCCCGAAGCCCACTGGTGGCACACCCCAACCGTTGACCTTGATCTCTTCACGGGTGGCATGGGCGCGCATGATCATGATGCCATCGAACACGGCCTTGGCTAAGCCGGCTTGCTCATTGTCCTCAGCCTGAGATACATCCTGGTTCGGCCCAATATGTAACTCGGCCCAATCTTTCAAATAGCGCTGATCACGCTCCGGTACACCATTGACGGTCATCGCGCGATTGATGTTATTCCAGAAAGACAAAGGGTCAGACATCACCATTTTCTTAAGGTAACTAACCACATCGGTTTCAAGCAATACTTCACTCAGATCGCCGACATCCGGAACAGGCGGGTGCGCAGGCCTGGGTGGATTTTCTTTACCCCAGTCACTCAAGCCCACAATCTGCATTTTCGCCTGGATCGCCGCTACCTCCGCCTGATCACTAGGGTCATTGAAGTCAGCATAAATTCTGGCCATCGCATAAAACCAGGGCGTCGGATTATGAGCTACAAACTCCACATCTTCAGGTAAATCTCCCTGCCAATTCGGGGGCACGATGGCGTAGTTTCCACCACTATTGCCGTGGAGGCGCTTGCTGATATAAGCGAAGTTGTCTGAATCAAAACCCGCCAATTCAATCGCAAAATAACGATTACCTGGAATCTCCGGTACCGTAATAATGATCGGCTGTTCTTTCGCGTATACCCAGGCTGGCGAATAGAGCGTATCGGCATTCGGCGCGCCACCGTCTCGATAATTTTTGGGATCTACAAACGTCGCATGCCAAAACTTGTTTACCGCGTCCACCGGCACTTGCTGACCCTCTGGCGCTTCAAGCTGACTCCACTTATAGCGAAGCACTGTGTTCAAATAATAGGGAAACGCGTAAATCAGTGCGTTCACACCGTTGGTGTAGGCATATTGTTCACGCCAGTCTTTATTGAAGTTGATCTGCCAGTAACTGCCGCCAGCTAGGGCTAAGACCACGACCAGGGAAATCAGCGCTTTTATCGGCCTTAATTGCATTTTTGTCTCTACCCCTATCCCTACCAATTGAGAAACTATAATCTCTGGGACCGAAATCTATGTATCATTTGCGGACATCCCGTAGTTTCACCTCCTCTGCTAGCCACTACACCTTTTGACTCCTCATGGATAGATGCCGCGTCCGCAAATGATACATAGCCGCTAGACCAAGCCTCATATACTAGTTTCTGGTACGGGCTACTGGCGATAGGCCCTCAGCCGGAGGCTAAGGCCCTTCTTAAAAGCAACGACTTTAGAACCTAATAGAAATTCGTACCCAACTGATACGACACATAGACGAACAGAGGGAAACAGGCAGAGGGATTTTATGTTGTTACGAGTGATTTACAGTACTGGTGTGTTAACGGCTATTGCATTAATCAGTGCCTGCTCCGGCGACCAGGCGCAAAAGCGCCATGAGGCCAATCAGTATCTTCACACTACGAACGCAGTTATTCCGGCAGACAATGAAATCATCTCATTTCCCGCCCTGCCTCAGAAAAATCCAGATGGCCAAGAGTTCAATGCGGATCGAAATGCTTACTTTGGCGACCTGCACGTACATACGGCTCTCTCCTTTGATGCCGCTGGTTTTGGCACCACCGCCACACCGGCAGACGCCTATCGCTACGCGCAGGGCGAGGCAATCATGCACCCCAGCGGATTTGAAGTACAACTGGCACAGCCGCTGGATTTCTATGCGGTGACGGACCATGCGCAGATGCTGGGACTGATTAACGAGGCCGCAGACACCAACACGGAGTTCTCAGATTACGAGCTGTCAAAGCCCTATCACGGTATCAATGACTCGGTCGATGGCGGCTTGTTCGATATCGCGAAAAGAAATCTTATCTTCAGAAATTTCCGCAGTGATGTTGTGGCCAACATACTCGATGGAACCTTCAACAGTGATGTTATTAACAGTGTCAGCAAATCCGCGTGGGTCGAAACCGTTTATGCGGCAAACGAAGCTTATCGGCCTGGTCAGTTCACCACCTTTGCAGCCTATGAATACACAACCTCTACCGAGGAATCGGGGAACCTTCACCGCAATGTAGTCTTTCGCGGCACAGACAAGTTACCCGCGGTGCCTTTCTCCCGATTGAACAGTAAGAATCCCGAGGGACTTTGGCACTGGATGGACGGCCTGCGCGAGCAAGGCATAGAAAGCTTGGCGATTCCCCACAACAGCAACGGTTCCAACGGTGCCATGTTCGCGTTTACTGACTGGGCAGGGAACACCATCGACCGGGAATACGCCGAACAGCGCATGCGCAATGAACCTCTGGTCGAAATCACGCAGGTCAAGGGCACATCCGACACTCACCCATTACTGTCACCGACTGACGAATGGGCCGATTTCGAAATCTACCCCCTGCGCGTCGCCACAGCCTTGCCCAGCGTTGCCCCGGGTGGCTACGTACGCGATGCGTGGCAACGGGGCCTTGCCACTGCAGCAAACATTGACGCCAACCCCTACAAGTTCGGTGTCATCGGTTCCAGCGATACACATACGGCAGCGGCGCCATTGGAAGAGGACAATTACTTCGGCAAAGTCAGCATAATGGACGCCACCCCAGAACAGAGGGGCTCAATTCCTGCAAGCTTTCTCTACGGCACCTTGGTTAGACTTGCGATGCCCGACATGGTCGAGGAGGTTGGTGGTAAAACTTACCTTAACTTTTCTGGCTACAAGTTCTGGGGGGCCTCTGGCATTGCCGGGGTATGGGCAGAAGAGAATACCCGTGAAGCCATCTACGCTGCGCTGCGCCGCAGGGAAACCTTCGCCACCAGCGGTACTCGCATCAAGGTACGTTTTTTTGCCGGTTACGAGCTCGATAAAGTGGAGTTAACCAGTCGAGACTTGATCAGTTTCGCATACAAAAGCGGCGTGACCATGGGCGGCACATTGCATGTCGACGCAGACCGTCGGCCCACATTTTTAACCTGGGCGGTGCAAGATCCAAACACCGCACAACTACAACGCGTTCAAATCATTAAAGGCTGGCTGCAAGACGGCGAACATCGGGAGCAGGTTTATGATGTCGCCTGCTCCAACGGCCTGAGTGTCGATACAGCTACCCACCGCTGCCCTGACAACGGCGCAAAAGTGAATCTGGATGACTGCTCGAGAACCGCCAATGTAGGCGCGAGCGAACTGAAAACATTATGGCAAGACCCTGATTTTGTGCCAGCCCAAGAAGCCTTCTATTATGTACGCGTACTGGAAAACCCTGTGTGCCGCTGGTCGACCTGGGACGCCATTCGATCTAGAGAACAACCTCGCCCGGATTTACCGGCGACTATCCAGGAGCGAGCATGGTCGTCGCCTATTTGGTACAGCGCATCTACCGATGACAATAATTTTGTGCATTAAGTCATGGCTCGCCGCGCTATCTTCCTACTGTTAAGTTTGGGCTGGGTAAGCTCCGTTGCCGCCGATGCAGGCTTTGATCACAGACCCAATGTTCTGCTGATCCTTGCTGACGATCTGGGCTACTCAGACGTCGGCTCCTATGGCAGTGAAATCAGCACCCCAAACCTGGACCAGCTTGCAAATAACGGGTTGCGCTTCAGCAGTTTTTATACAACAGCCAGCTGCGCGCCCACCCGCGCCATGCTATTAACGGGTGTCGACAGCCATCGCGCCGGTGTCGCTAACATAAGTGAAGCGCTGACACCCGAGCAAGCCCACTCGCCATTTTATCGCGGCACGCTTAATCACAATGTCATCACGATCGCGACGCTGTTGAAAGATGCCGGCTACAACACCGCGATGTCTGGAAAATGGCATCTGGGGTATGCGGACCCCTCTTTGCTGCCGATAAACCGTGGCTTTAAACAAACGGTGACCATGCCTTTTTCCGGTGGCGACAACTGGACCCAGCAATCGTATGTTCCTCACTATGACAAAACCCTCTGGCTTGAGAACGGTAAAGAGATCTCTGTGCCTGAAGGTTTTTATTCGTCTAAATTTATCGTCGACAAAGCTATCCAGCAGCTAGACAACAATCAAAAAACCCATGAGGGAAAACGCAAACCCTTCTTCTCTTATGTCTCTTTTCAGGCCGTGCATATTCCCCTACAAGCCCCTGAAGAATTTACCGAGAAGTACATAGGCAGTTATAGAGAGGGCTGGCATGCACTGCGTAAAAAACGCCAGAATGCTGTTAAAGATCTGGGGCTAATACCTGCCAGCGCACCCATGAAACGTATGGCAACAACAGACGACTGGGATAACCTATCTGAAGGGGAGAAGCGTTACAACGACAAACGCATGGCCGTGTATGCAGGCATGGTCGATGCTATGGATTATCACATTGGTCGCCTGATTCGATATCTAAAAGAATCCGGTCAATACGACAACACCGTCATCATCTTCACCTCTGACAACGGACCAGCCGCAAGTGATGTGCCGCTGCTCTGGATAAAAGCTCTGGGATACAACCGCGATTACGAAACATTGGGTGAGCGCTACAGTTACGGCACCACTGGGGCCAGTTTCGGCAGCGCGGTCGCCTCACCTTTTGGTCACTATAAATTTCATTCCGGCGAGGGGGGTATTCGGGTTCCTCTCATTGTCAGTGGGCCACAGGTGGCTGGCGCACACCGAGGCCGCATCAGCCACAGCAGAGCCTTTGTTACAGACCTGGCACCCACGATTCTTGCTCTGGCAGGCACTCGCCATCCTGGCACGCGGTACAAGGGCGAAGCCATTGAAGCGAGCACGGGAAAAAATCTGCTGCCTGTCATCGCAGCAAAAACAGATTCCGTCTATACCGATGAAGATATCATCGCTTATGAGATAGGTGGAAACGCGGCGCTCATTAAAGGTGACTATAAAATCACCTTAAACCGGGGCAGACCAAACGATGGTCGTTGGCACTTATACAACATCATAAAAGACCCGGGAGAAACGGAAGCACTAGAAACTGCAGAGACGACAGTATTTTTCGACCTGCTCGCCGAGTATGAAACCTACGCCAGAGAAAACGAAGTGATACCGGTACCAAAGAACTATCACCAGCAAGCACAGATTTTGCGCAACGGTCTGAAAGCCTGGTTTAAGAATTCTTTAAGTTCCCCCACCGGACTACTGATTACATTGATTCTGGGTACAGTGATACTCTTGCCGATCGCTAGAAAGTTAGCAAGATAATCGCTAGGGGCGCAACCAGATCGGCGAGGACCAGGCTCTTTCCTGAATCGTGGCCGGTACCCTCGGGTCAGGTTCCCTGCCAAGGCGAATAGCATCAAAACTTGACCAGCGACAAGTGGGATTCATTAACACGCGCACATAATAAAAGGCACGTTGATCGGGGTTGTAATCCGAATCACGCCAAAGCGTTTT
>JGI20157J14317_10002440_pt1 | contig 15839 bp, 19 predicted proteins | sample COG_07_FD_14317 | JGI IMG/M metagenome (IMG submission 14317)
AAACTGTTAGAGGTATAGGTTGGATGCTACAAACGCATAGTGAAAAGATTAATCAATATAATTTATAAAGAAGTATAAAGCATGAGATTAAGAGACATAACGCCCAAAAGTCTTTTTGGAAGAATGTTAGCAATAATACTCGTGCCAATAATCCTTGTTCAAATTATATCTGTATCAATATTTTATGAAAGACATTGGGACTGGGTATCCAGACACATGTCAAAGAATTTGGCAAAAGATTTAGGATTATTAATTGATGAACTTGGGAATGAACCTTCTAAGGACCAAAGAGCATTATCAGCAATTAGAGCAAGACAATATTTTGATATAATATTTTATTGGTTAGAAGGAGGGATCTTACAACCCAATCAAATAATTGAACCTCAATTTAAAAACTTTCGAAATTCCTTACAAGCCAGAATTAAAGAGCCTTTCTATCTTTCAACAATAGAAAATTCTAGACAGTTTTACGTGGATATACAATTAGGTAACGGAATAGTTAGAATGAATATAGATAATAAAAGGTTATTCGTTCCTACTGGTATAACTTTTATTATGTGGTCTATTGGTGCTTCGGTAATACTTTTCTCTATTGCAATCATATTTTTAAGAGGTCAAGTTAGGCCTATATTAAGATTAGCAAATGCAGCTAGGCAAATTGGCTTTGGAAGAGATGTAGATAGTTTTAGTATAGAAGGAGCTACTGAAGTTAGAATTGCTGGAAGAGCTTTTCAAGCAATGAGACATAGAATAAACAAACAAATTTCTGAAAGAACCTCACTCTTAGCAGGTGTTAGCCATGATTTAAAAACTCCATTAACAAGAATGAGGTTACAACTTGCCGTTATAGAAATAGAAGATGATGCTAAAATTGAATTTGAAAAGGAATTATTAGAACTAGAAGAAATGATCGATGGTTATTTAGAGTTTGCGAGGGATGATAGAGAAGAACAAATGGTTGATGCAAGTCTTTTCAAATTATTACAGCAAGCATCAATAACATCAGATCCAAGTGGTGATAAAATAAATATACTTCCACCAAACGATAATATTCCTATTTTCCCTATTCAGGTACAATCAATCAGAAGAGCATTAACAAACCTATTAACCAATGCGATAAGATACGCAGGTAAAGCAACAGCTCAGATACAAATATTTGATGATCACAGCGAAATAATAATTGATGACAATGGCCCAGGCATACCTAGAGACAAAAGAGCAGAAGTTATATTGCCATTCACTAGATTAGAAAATTCAAGAAATAGTAAAACAGGAGGTACAGGACTTGGATTATCAATAGCAAAAAATTCGGCTTTGAATCATGGTGGTGAATTAATACTCGAAGACAGCCCACTTGGAGGGTTGAGAGTGCGTTTGCTTCTTCCTTTATGACTCTTTTTTTAAAAACCCTATCAAAAATCCAAAATCTTCAATTTCAGTAAGATATTTATCAATAAACCTAACAGTAGTATCGACATCCTGGGCTTCATCTTCTAGAAATTTTTGAAGTCCTTTTATGAAAACAAAATTTAAAGCTACAGATTTAATATTCTGCAAAAAACAATTCTGATTTTCTTCTACTAATTTCAATAGATTAATCATAAAAGAATAATTTTCTTTTAAAAGTTTAAAAAAAATATTTATTCTCTTATCTAAATCGTGGCTTAGGATTTGTATAGCAGTCTTGTTTTTTAAAAATTTTTCAAATCTTAATGTAATACCTTCTAAAATTTTATCGTAAATAGTTGAAACATCATCATCTTGAATTTCATTTTTAAGTTCCTCCAAGACTTCACTATCAACCTTTGAAATGAAAAGTTTTAAAAAGAAAAAATCTTCATTGAAATTGGTAGGTATAATTTTTTTTGCTTTTTCATAAGAGATTTTACTAGCTGCACATAATTCATCTAAAGTAATATTGTGTGTAGATGTTTTACTTAGAACTGAAAAATATGTTTCACATAATTTTAACTCTATTTCTTTATCATTTAATTCCATAACATTTTTAACCACTTTTATTTAAAGCTAGAGCTCTTTTTTTTGCATTTTTAATAGTGGAGTTCAATAATGGATACAATCCAATTTCCATAGATTCAAGAATTTCAAGTCCCGCTTCAGTTGTCCCACCCGGACTAGTTACATTTTTTTTAAGTTTTTCAGCGTCTATATCTGATACTTCAAGAAGTCTAGATGAACCTATTAAAGTTTCTAATGCTAAAGTTCTAGCATCTTGTTCTTGTAATCCATTTTCTTTACCAATTTTAGATAAAACTTCTACCAAGTAAAATATATAAGCTGGACCTGAACCAGAAATTGCAGTTACAACATCCATTAAATCTTCTGAAGAAAGATAAATTACTTTTCCAAAAGCCCTTAGTAAGTCATTGGTATTTTCAACATCATTCTCTGAAAGATTATTTGTTTTACTATATGCAGTAATCCCAAATCCGATAGATGCTGGTAAATTTGGCATCGTTCTGACCATCTTTATATTTCTACCAATTTGGGATTGAAACCAAGAAAGTGATAAACCTGCTGCAATAGAAATGAAAAGAATATTGTTAATATTAAATTTAAAAAAAGAGTCAATTGTTTCTTTCATTTGTTGTGGTTTTACAGCTAAAAAAAAGATGTCACCACTCTTAATCTCAACTAATTCATTTAACTTATTTATATTTTCAAAGGCTTTAAAACCATCATCACTAGCCACTTTTCTTAAAGAGGAAACTTTTTCAATTACAAAAAAGTTAAAATTTAATTTTTTTAACATCCACGCTTTTGCAATTGATGAACCCATTTTTCCATATCCAAAAAGGATGATATTCTTCATAATTTTTATTACCTTATTTTATCCAATCTCTACTTTGTATATTTAAGCATTTCCTTCAATATTTAAAAACAAAAGCTCAAAAGCATTTTCTTTCATTCTTTCTCCATATATCAAATTATGAATAGCCAAAGAAAATTTATGAAACAACTGATTTGTTTGAGATAAATTATAATCACAAAAATATATTAAACAGTTTTTAGTAGGTTTTTTTTCTGAAAAAGTTTGAATAGTTTTAAATTTAATTTTTTTATCTAAAAAATCATAAAAAAAATAACCATTTTGAGAAATTTTATTAATATAATTTATTATTTCATACAAATCATAGGTTTTATTTTCTGGTAATTGAAAATCTAAAATATAAACAAAATTGATTAATTTATCACTCACATTTAATTTCAAATAATAATCAGCTATTTCACCTTTAAAGCAGAAATCATAGTTATGAATATTACTTCGATTTTGAAACCAACTATATTTTAAAAAAATATTACTAATGTCTTCGGAAAAGATTATACTTTTTAAATTTTGAGTCATTTTACAACATATAGTACAATAAATAGATATTTTAAATACTTTATACTATATATTGTTGTACTTAAACTAATACTTACTTACTAGTTTTTGTTTTTTTTCTTTCTAATTTTGCTTTTAAAAGATTGAATTCAGCATTTAATTTTTCATGCCTATCAAGCAAGGCTTCAAAATCTTCTCTACTTACAATACCTTGAGTATTTATAAATTTCTCAAACCTACTTTTTATTATATTATCAATCTCATTTTTTAAATCTGAGAACGTCGATAAAGCACCATTAATAATAGACGCCGTATCTTTTAAAAAAAAATTGTTTCTTTTCATTTATATTCCTCTAATGGATTTCGACTTATATTAAGGTATAATTAATAGTAAAATATGTATATCTTAAATTATTTAAATAAATTAAACAATATAGTAACCAATGCTCGAATTTCCAAATATTAATCCGGTAGCTGTAGACCTAGGCATAATTAAAATACGATGGTATGCATTATCATATATTGTCGGCATCCTTCTAAGTTGGTTTTTAATTTTAAAAATAATAAAGATAAAAAAAATTGATCTTAATTCCAAAGAAATAAGTGACTTAGTTAGCAATTGTATGATTGGAATAATAATTGGTGGTCGGTTAGGGTATGTGTTTTTCTATAATCCAGAGTATTATTCTAATAATTTATTAGAAATTTTTAAAATTTGGAACGGTGGTATGTCTTTCCATGGTGGGTTTATTGGAGTAATTTTTGCCGTTATTTACTCAAGTAAATTATTTAAAATACCTATTCTTACTTTTGCAGACTTAATTGCTATAGTTGCTCCTGTAGGTTTGTTTTTTGGTCGTTTAGCGAATTTCATCAATGGAGAACTTTTTGGAAGAACAACAAATCACTCCTTTGGTATTATTTTTCCAAATGGTGGTGATGTACCAAGACACCCTAGTCAACTTTATGAAGCTTTTTTCGAAGGAATAGTCCTATTTATTATTTTATGGGTCATGATGTATATATTTGACCTCTTAAAAAAACCAGGAATAATATCAAGTTTATTTATATTTTATATGGTTTATTTCGTTTTTTTATAGAATTTTTTAGAGAACCTGATCAACATATTGGACTATTGTATTTTGAGTTTTCAATGGGACAGATTTTATCTCTTCCTATGATTTTAATAGGTTTGTATTTTTCAATTATTTTCTACAATAAAGGTAAATATTAAAAATTGAGATTTGTTATGTTTATTAAAGATTTTTTATGGCTATAGATAGACTATTACACAAGCTTTTAGACCAAGATTGTCTCAAATACGGTTTTTTTACAAGAAATGGGGGGGTATCTGAGAGCCCTTTTAACTCACTAAATTGTAGTTTAAGAGTTAATGATAAATTAAATAATGTCCAAGAAAATTTAAGATTAATTAGCGAAGAGCTTCAATTAGATAAAATAATTAAATTAAACCAGATACACTCATCAGATGTCCATACTGTTATCAACCCAGACGATTATAATAAATTGATACATGCTGATGGATTAGTAACTAATTTAAAAGGTATTGGCTTGTCAATACTAGGAGCAGATTGTGCTCCTATTTTATTTTATGACAAAGTGTCTAAAACTATCGGAGCTTGTCATGCGGGCTGGCGAGGAGCAATAAATAATATTGTTGAAGCTACAATTTTATCTATGGAAAATATTGGAGCTAACAGAAAAAATATTATAAGTATTATTGGTCCCACAATACAAAAAAATTCATACATAGTAAAAGATGATGTTGCAAAAATTGTAAAGAAAACTCCTTTTTACCAGATCAATAATTCTGTTTTATTTTCGATTTCAAAAAATGAATATTTCTTTGATCTCCCTTTGCTCCTTAAAGAAAGTCTTAAACATGCAAAGGTAGAAGAAATTGGTGATATAAACATTGATACATACCAATCTTCTCATTTATTCTTTAGTCACAGGAGAACTTTTCATGAAAGGCTATCTTCACCACCTTCAACGGGACGACAAATTTCAGTTATAGGAATGCTAAAAGAGTAGTCAAATGCCTCATCTAATTATTTTTTTTATAGTTATAATTTTAGGAATGTTTATTTTAATTTTTATTTAAAATAAGATTATTTTTTCAAATTTATCTTGCTAAAAGTTAAACAAGACTGCTATTAAATATTTTTAAATCTTAGGGTAAAAATTATGAAAATACTCTCATGCAATTCTAATGTTGATCTTGCAAAAAGTATTTCTAAAAACCTAAATTCACAACTCATTAAAGCTGAAGTTAAAAGATTTTCTGATATGGAAGTTTTTGTTGAAGTTCAGGAAAATGTTAGAGGCGAGGATATGTTTGTTATTCAGTCAACATCTTATCCTGCCAATGATAATCTTATGGAACTTCTAGTTTCCTTAGATGCTTTAAGAAGAGCTAGTGCCAGAAGAATTACAGCTGTGATTCCTTATTATGGATATGCTAGACAAGACAGAAAATCAGGACCTAGAACCCCTATATCCGCAAAGTTAGTGGCTAACTTAATAACCAAAGCTGGTGCTGACAGAATCCTAACAATGGATCTCCATGCAGGCCAGATACAAGGTTTTTTTGATATACCCACAGATAACTTATTTGCTGCTCCAGTTTTTGTTAAAGATATTGAAGAAAAATATGAAGGGAAACCATTAGTGATTGTTTCTCCAGATGTAGGTGGAGTTGTTAGAGCAAGAGCAATAGCAAGACGAATTAATGCAAACTTAGCAATAATAGATAAAAGGAGAGAAAAAGCGGGATCTTCTGAAGTTATGAATATTATAGGAGATGTTAAAAATCATCATTGTATAATTGTAGACGATATAATAGATTCAGGTGGTACTATTTGTAATGCAGCACAAGCATTAATGGATGTTGGTGCTTTAAGCGTCGATTCCTATGTAACACATGGCGTATTATCGGGTTCAGCCGTAACTAATATTAGCAACTCCCCTTTGAACTCTCTAGTAACAACAGATTCTATAAAAGCAACTGAAGCTGTAAAAATGACAAGTAATATTAGGCAAATTTCAATTGCACCAATTATAGGTGAAGCCATACGTCGTGTTCATATGGAACAATCTGTTTCAAGTCTTTTTGAATAAATTTTATATTATTTTCTTTATATTTTTTAATTATGAGGTTATGTATTCTTTATTCTTTTGCACCCCTGGAGGCAAAGATTATTACAAGGAGAACATTTAATGGAAACTATTGAATTTAAAGCAGAAGCTCGTAGTCAGGTTGGTAAGGGGTCTGCCAGAGCTGCTAGACGTGCAGGTTTAGTACCTGCAGTGATTTATGGGAACAAACAACCTGCAGTACCTATTACTATCAATGCAAACAAATGGCGGCAATTAATGAACAAGCCAGGCATTTTTAGTCAACTTATGAATATTGAAGTTAACAGTGAAAAATATTTTGTATTACCACGTGATATTCAACAACACCCTGTTTCAGAAGAGGCAGAACACGTAGATTTTTTAAGGGTTACTAATAATGCTACTGTTGCAGTTGGTATTAACGTTGAATTTATTAACGAGGATAAGTGTACAGGATTAAAACTAGGTGGCGTACTGAACGTGGTTAGAGCACAAGTGGAACTAAATTGCCCTGCAATTTCAATACCTGAAAAACTTACCGTTGATTTAGAAGGTCTAAATGTAGGTCATACTATTCATATTAGTGCAATAAAGCTTCCTGAAGGATGTACACCAACAATCACAGATAGAGACTTCACAGTAGCTACTATCGCTGCTCCTAGAGGTGGATTAGGTGACAGCGAAGAGGAAGATTCAACTGAAGAAGAAACAGAAGATAAAGAAGAAAATAAGAGTGATAGTTAGTAATAACTATCACAAAAAAATATTTTAGCTTTCAAAATGTTTCTAATTGTTGGCCTTGGTAATCCAGGAAAATCTTATATAAATAATAGACATAATGTAGGGTATAAAGTTATTGATACACTAAGTGACTTATATCATTCGTCAGTGTTTTCAAAAAAATTTAAATCTGAGTTTTTAAAATTAGAAGTTAATAAAAATATAATATTTTTGCAAAAACCTACAACTTATATGAATAACTCTGGTCTTGCCGTAAAGGAAATTAAAGATTTTTATAATATACCGCTTAGTAAAATATATGTAATTCATGATGAAATTGACCTTGACCAAGGAAGAATAAAAGTAAAGGTTGGTGGAGGACATAATGGTCATAATGGTTTGAAGAGTATAGATCAATTTATTGGTAAAGATTATAATAGAATAAGAGTTGGAATATCCAGACCTTCAAAACTTTACGAAAGTAAAATTGAAGAGAATATTTCTGGATGGGTTTTATCAGATTTCACCTCTAACGATAAAATTAGTTGGCTTAATGCAACATTAAAAAAATTAAGTAATGAAATTAATCTATTAATAACAAATGAAACAGAAAAATTGAATTTTAACTAAGGAAATTCTTATGGGATTTAAATGTGGAATAGTTGGTTTACCAAATGTAGGTAAATCTACATTGTTCAATGCTCTAACAGAAACAGCAACAGCAGAAGCTGCAAATTATCCATTTTGTACAATTGAGCCTAATACCGGCATTGTAGCTGTACCAGACAAAAGATTAAAAAAATTATCTGAGTTAGCTAATTCTCAAAAAGTAATTCCTGCACAAATGCAATTTGTAGATATTGCAGGTCTAGTTAGCGGTGCTAGTAAAGGAGAAGGTTTAGGAAATAAATTTCTATCACATATTCGTGAAGTTGATGCTATTATTCATGTTCTAAGATGTTTTGAAGATACTGAAATAACTCATGTAGAAAATACTATTGATCCTTTAAGAGACTCAGAAATAATTGAAACAGAGCTTATGTTAGCCGACTTAGATAGCTTAGACAAACAAATACAAAATCTTTCTAAAAAAGCCAAATCGAATGACCCAGATGCCAAAAAAGATTTGGCATTAATGCAAAATTTACATGTTTTATTATCAGATGGTAAACCTATTAGATCAGCTGACTTTGATAAAGATAAGTTAAAAAAAATTAAAACATTTAACCTCTTAACATCAAAACCAGTTTTATATGTATGTAATGTTAGTGAAGAAGACGCTGTCTTAGGTAATAAATTTAGCAAAATAATTTTTGATAAAGCAATTCAAGAAAATTGTGTAAGCGTAATTATTTCAGGGGCTATTGAATCTGAAATTGCATTATTAAATGATGAAGAAAAAAATGAATTTCTTGCAGATCTTAACCTCAAGGAATCCGGTTTAAATAGACTAATAAGAAAAGGTTTTGATTTACTTGGTTTACTAACATTTTTTACAATTGGACCAAAAGAAGCAAGAGCATGGACATTGAAAAAAGATTCAACTGCTCCTGAAGCAGCAGGTGCNATACATACAGATTTTCAAAAAGGTTTCATCAGAGCTGAGACCATTTCTTATGATGACTATTTAAATTATAAGAGTGAGCAAGCAGTCAAGGATTCTGGTAGAATGAGAGTTGAAGGTTCTGACTATATAGTACAAGATGGAGATATTTTTCATTTTAGATTCAATGTTTAGATGGAGGCAAAATGAGTGAATTTTTAGAACTTAAATCGATAGATGACCATAAATTTTCTGCTTATCTTTCCCAACCAATAGATAAACCAATAGGTGGCCTTGTAATTTTACAAGAAATTTTTGGCGTTAATACTCATATACAAGAAATAACTAATTTTTTTTCTGATAAAGGTTATTTAACTGTTGCTCCATCCTTATTTGATAGAAGTGAACGAAATGTCGCTCTTGGTTATGATGAAGATAGTATTAGCAAGGGCAGAAATTTAAAGAGTTTATGTGATAAGAATGCGCTTAAAGATATAGATGCAGCAATTTCTCTAGTTTCTTCTGCTGGCAAGGTAGGTGTTATAGGTTATTGTTGGGGAGGATCACTGTCATGGCGTATTGCTTGTAAAAACACTAATTTATCAGCAGCTGTTTGTTACTATGGGGGTGATATACCTAATCTAAAAGAACTGAAACCTAAATGTAATGTAATGACTCATTTTGGAGAGTTAGATCAAGGAATACCTATAGCTAATGTTAGAATTTTTAAAGAAGCAAACCCAGAAGTTCTTACATATACTTACCCTGCCGACCATGGATTTAATTGTAATCACAGAAGACAATATAATGAGGTAAGCTCGAAAGTTGCACTAGATAGAACGCTTAAGTTTTTGAAAAAAAATCTCTCTTAATTATTTATTTTTTATTGGGGCCCATATTTGTTTCATTGCGAAATATGATAACAAAGTAAGCAGTAATAAAAATAAAATAACAGAAATGCCTAGTCTTTTCCTATCTTCCATTTCTGGTTCAGATGCCCAAGCAAGAAAGGCTGTAACATCTTTTGCCATTTGTTCAGGAGTTGCTTTAGTACCATCAGCATATTCAACTCCATCATCGTAAAGAGGTTGAGGCATTCCAATTAAATTTCCAGAATAATATTTATTATAATACATTCCATCTGGAACTTTTTTTTCTGCAGGTGCATCCACATATCCAGTCAAGAGTGCATGTAAATAATTCGCACCATCAGGTCGTGCCTTTACAATCAAGGATAAATCTGGAGGATAAGCACCTCCATTAGCTGCTCTTGCTGCCTTGTCATTTGGGTAAGGTGATACAAATCTATCACTAGGTCTAGCTGGTCTCTCAACAATCTCACCCTCATCATTAATGGTGTTAACGTTATTCTCTGATGCAAAAGCTTTTATTTCATCATCATTGTATCCAATTGCTTTTAGATTTCTGTAAGCCAACAACCTTAACCCATGACATCCTGAACATACTTCTTTATATACTTGAAGGCCTCTTTGTTGCGATGCACGATCAAAAGTNCCAGTTATACCCGAAAANGACCATTTTTGTTTTGGATANTCTATTTTTTCACCAGCCGAAAACGCAACAAAAGGAGNTAATAAAAAAACTATCAATAAAAATAATTTATAACTTATACTAGGAAATGATTTTAANAATCGAATTAACATCTATTTCTTCTCCCTAGCCGCAAATGCTGAGGCTGTNGACCCTCCACTTAAAACAGGTTCTGATATAGAAATTGGTAAAGGTTTAGTTTTTTCAATGTAAGGNAGTAAAGGAAACAAAACTAAGAAATGGAAAAAATAATATGCCGTGGCTATTCTAGATAGCGTTACATAAATACCCTCTGCAGGCATAGCTCCTAAATAACCTAATAAAATACAATCTAGTAAAAGTATCCAGAAGAATATTTTAAATATTGGCCTGAATTGTGATGACCTTACTGGTGATCTATCTAGCCATGGCAAAACAAATAAAACGGCAATTGCACCAAACATAAAAAGCACTCCGCCAAGCTTATCAGGAATTGCTCTTAAAATAGCGTAAAAAGGTAGAAAATACCACTCAGGTACAATATGAGCAGGAGTAACCATTGGGTTAGCTTCAATATAGTTATCTGGATGCCCCATGAAATTAGGAAAGAAAAATACAGCTGCTGCAAAAAGTGATAAAAATACACTTAATCCAAACAAATCTTTAATCGTATAATAAGGGCTAAATGGAATGGTATCTTGAGTTCCTTTTACATCAATTCCAATTGGATTGTTTGAACCAAATCGATGTAGCGCGACCAAGTGAAGAATTACAACACCAACTATTACAAAAGGTAAAACAAAATGAAGCGAAAAAAATCTATTTAAAGTTGAGTTATCAACAGAAAATCCTCCCCATAACCATGTGACTATGCTTTCGCCAACAACCGGGATAGCTGAAAACAAGTTAGTAATAACAGTCGCACCCCAAAAACTCATTTGACCCCATGGTAAAACGTATCCCATAAAAGCAGTTGCCATCATTAGTAGTAATATTAAAACCCCTAATATCCACAGCAATTCTCGTGGCGCTTTATATGATCCATAATACAATCCTCTAAAAATATGTATATAAACAACAATAAAGAAAAAGCTTGCTCCATTCATATGAATATACCTTATGAGCCAACCATGGTTAACGTCCCTCATAATTCTTTCTACAGAATCAAATGCATAATCTACATGAGCTGTGTAATTCATTGACAAAACAATTCCAGTTACAATCATAGTTACTAAAGCGAAACCAGCTAAAGAACCAAAGTTCCAAAAATAGTTTAGGTTTTTGGGTGTTGGGTAATGATTTAACTCATGATCCATGAATGAGAAAACAGGTAATCGGTGATCAATCCATTTTACTACTGGGTTTTTAAATTTAGACTTTGACAATTATAACTCCTAAAATAAAATTTAACCGATTTTGATAATATTATCTGACAAGAACTCATATGAAGGAACTTCTAGGTTAGTTGGTGCAGGTCCTTTTCTAATTCTGCCAGAATGATCATAGTGAGATCCATGACATGGACAGAACCATCCACCATACTGTCCTTTTACATCACCAGACTTCTGACCAAGTGGCACACAGCCCAAATGAGTGCAAACGCCAACTAAGACAATGAATTTTTCGTTAAGCACTCTTTCTTCATCTTTTTCAGGGTGCCTCATATCATCTAAAGAAACTTCTTTAGCTAGTTTAATTTCCTCAGGCGTTCTGTGACGTACAAATACTGGCTTGCCTCTCCAAGTTACAGTTATAGCTTGACCCTCTTCAAGCGAGGATAAATCCACCTCAGTCGAAGCTAAAGCTAAAGTGTCAGCCGCTGGATTCATTTGATCAATCAAGGGCCAAGCAACTGATGCAGCACCAATACCTGCCATAGCGTAGGTTGATACAATCAGAAAATCTCTTTTGCCCTCATCTTTACTACTTTGTGAATTTGATTTTGTAGACATGAATATCCCTGTAGAATGTTATATTTTATATAAACATTCTTTCAAAAAAATTCTAGTCTTTTTCTACTCTAGATATATTTTTTTAGAAATTATATAAATGATTAATTAGTTTGAATTTTTAATATTATTACCAACTTACATTTGGAGGTAAACTCATTAGAACTGCTTCTGTATTTCCACCAGTTTTCAACCCAAATATTGTACCACGATCATATAAAAGATTAAACTCAACGTACCTTCCTCTTTTTATCAACTGAGCTTTTCTGTCTTGAGCATTAAATTTAGTTTGAAAACGGTTTTTTATAATTTGAGAATATGATGACAAAAAGGCTTTGCCGACATCCTTAATAAAAGCAAAATCTTCATCCCAATTATCATTATAAAAATAGTCAAAGAAAATGCCACCAACACCCCTTGCCTCATCTCTATGTGGTAAATAAAAATATTCATCACACCATTTTTTAAACTGAGGATAATATGAATGATGATATTTATTACAAGCATCTTTGAAGCTCTTATGGAATAATTCTTTTGATTCTATATCTTCAAAAATAGGTGTGAGATCTCCACCACCACCAAACCACATTTTTTGATTTTTACCTTCACCAGTTATAAGAAACCTCGTGTTCATATGAGCTGCAGGAACGTATGGGTTAAACATATGAGATACAACAGAAATACCTGAAGCCCAAAACTTTCCATCTTCTTCAGCACCTGGTATTTGTCCTCTAAATTCTTCTGAAAACTCTCCATAAACTGAAGAAATATTGACACCTACCTTCTCAAAAACATTACCCTTCATAATAGAAATAACACCGCCACCACCACCATCTCTTTCCCATTCTTTTCTTTGAAAGGATATGTTATTATCTTTTGAAGATGTATTTTCAATTATTTCAAATGATTTACATATTTCATCTCTAAGATGAACAAACCACCTTGTTGCTTCTTTTTTTTTAGAATTTATTTTTTGTGATGTATCAATAGATTTTTGTTCCTTCAATTTCTTGAGCATTTCTAATTTAACATTCATATCTAGTCATTTCTTCTTAGTAATTTACTGGCAAAATTTAAAAGAGCCTGTTTTGAAAATTTGAAATTATGTTTAACCCAGATTTCTTCTAATTTATACAACAAATCGTTTTGCTCTAAAGTTCCAAGATTAGTTTCCATAAATTTTATTTCTTCTCTTTTTAATGGGAATGAAGGCCATTCTAAATCAAAAAAATTTAATTTATTAAGTATTTCAATGGGTAAAATATGAAACAAAGCTAATTTATACCAATTGAAAGGTATTCTATCATTTTTAAAAAGAGATTTATTTTTAAAGTTAAAATTAACCCTAAAATCCCAAATTAACTGTAAAATTTTAATTTTCTTTTCCTTAAAAGATGTTTTTCTTAAATACTTTTGATCTATTAAAAGATTATGATTTTGAATTTGTTTAATAAAATTTAAATATTTTATATTTTGTTTACTTAATTCAAATCTATTAGCAATAATTTCAATTCTTTGGATATTATATAAATGAGGTATTAATACACAAATTAAATCAAGCTTTTCATGTTTAATTATATCTATTACCAATGACTTAATATACTTGATCCGAACAAAACTATTAATTTTAAAGCCAGAGTGGATTTTAATTTCAGGACTATTTTTAATATCAACAAATATATATTTATCTAGTTCTAAATCCTTCATTTTGGATAAAGAAATATCCAAATTTTTCTCTAAAAGAATCTTTAAAAACTCATCTTTAACTCTTTTATTAGATAATATTTTTATATTATTAACTAGTTTTATAACTTCATTATATGAGTTTTGTAGATTATTAAATTTAGAAAATCTTCCAAAAAAACGACAATATCTAAAAATTCTTAAATAGTCTTCTTTAATCCTTTCTATAGGATTCCCAACAAATTTTAAGTTTTTATTAATAACATCCTGATAACCATTATAAGGGTCTATTAAATTTCCTTCATAATCTAAATATAAAGCGTTAATAGTAAAATCTCTTCTTTTTGCATCAATATAAACTGAATCGACAAAATCAACATCCGCTGACCTTCCATAAGTTATAACGTCATTCCTTAAACTCGTTATTTGAAATTCATCATTATCTAGGAAAACCGAAATTGTATGGTATTTAATATTTTTCTGATTAACTCTAATTTTGTTTTTATTAATTTTTTCTATGAATGAGTTAATTTCAGTATTAATCACAAAATCTATGTCATTGATTGGCTGGTTTAATAAATAATCTCTAATTGCCCCTCCAACTATCCATATTTTTACATCAACACTATTTGCAATGTTAAAAATTTTTTTAACATTTTTCTTTTGAAGAAAAAAATTGATGATGTCTTGGTGTATAATATAGGGACCTTCTTTATTTTATTTTGAAAAGTTACCGTCTCTTACCTTTCCATCAATAATTGATGGAGGGTTATACGAATAACTTGGATCAAAAGTATTTGACTCAAGGTATAAAAAACCAAAAAGAAGAAATATACAAAAACCTATTACGCTTGTTAGCGATGCAAAAAAAACTGAATTATTTACAGTCATTTTTCTTAAAATATATTTCGTTAAGAAAAAGAGAACAATAGAAAATATTATAGCTAAACATATAATTAGATATCGTCGCATGGTGGAAACTCCCTTAAACCTAATCCAGCTGATATTGTAACTAAAACTCTAGCTGTCAATCCCCATATATTTTCATTACCATATTTTATTTTCCAGGTCATAAACATACTCGAACCTACTGGAGGTTTTTCTCTAATTTGATACATAGGAGATAATAATAAGTTGGTTTTAGCAAAAAAAAATTTTTCTACCTCATCACTATTTGGTTTTATCAATTTTTCTGGTTCAAATTGTGTTTTCATTATTCCTAAATAAGGTGTTACGACATAACCTGTACCAGTATAAAATTTTGGGAAATGACCGATTATTTCATATTTTTCTCTAGAAATATTAACTTCTTCTTCTGTCTCTCTTTGGGCTGTCTCTTCTAAATTTTTATCAATGTTTTCTCTTCTTCCACCGGGGAAAGCTATCTGCCCTGCATGCTTTCTAAGATTATCTTTTCTTTTAATAATAAGTATTGAACTATCATTTTTTTTTTCATTATTTGTAAATAATACCATAACACTTGCTTCAGAATAAAAACCATTAGATCGATCTTTATCACCAGCATTTTTCACATTATAAATACAATTCATAAGATCTTTTTTTGTTATAGAATTGATCAAGGGTTTACTCGAATTAATTATTTTTAAATTATGAATAATGTACTATCATAGTTATATTAATTATAAAGAAAACTCTATGTATATATACTTACCAATAGCTGAACAACCCATTAACTCATTAGTAATTCTAGGAGTTGGAACTTTCTTAGGGCTAATAATGGGTTTAGTAGGTGTCGGAGGTGGTTTTTTATTAACACCAATTTTAATGTTCTTGGGAATACCACCTCCTGTAGCCGTTGCTTCTGTTGCCAACCAACTCGTTGCACCATCAGTTTCTGGTGTTTTGTCACATTGGAAAAGAAGTAATGTTGATTTTAAAATGGGTAGCGTCCTTTTAGTAGGAGGAGTTATAG
>JGI20157J14317_10002457_pt1 | contig 15788 bp, 19 predicted proteins | sample COG_07_FD_14317 | JGI IMG/M metagenome (IMG submission 14317)
CACCTATGGAAGTCATGGACATGTCCTTCGCCAATCAATATCCCGCACCGGTTCGCCTTGCTGAAGATGCCGCTACGATGGACCCCCCTCCATGACCTTCTAAGGAACAGGATTCAGCCCTTGGTGCAAGAACATGAGTCGCATTGAGCTTGAGCATTGATTCGCTATCGCCGCAACAAAGCGCCTATCTTGTCGATGGCACCGCTGGAACGTGATTCACTCTTCTTCGTAAGGCCGCAATCCCTCGTCCTCGTCTTCCTCATCGAGTTCTTCAACGTAAGACAAGTGGGCCTCAAAATCGGGAAGGCGTTGCTTCCAGTTCTTTGGAAGGCCAGAACCTCTATCGATGATTTTTAGCGTGCGTTCCTGCCATGGCCTCGGTTTTCGTTGCATGATGTACATGTAAAGAACGGACGTCCGAATGTCCTCTTGGAGGACGGTATGGCCGGTGGAGGCTTCAAAATTCATAGCCCTAAGCAGGTTGAATGCGGGCCGATTGATCAGTTGGAACCAACGCTTTGCGGTTCGCATGGAAAACAGAACAATGAACAGGATGACCAAAGATGTCAAACAGAATGAGCCCCATCCTTGTCCAGCGAATTGTTGTGAGAAATAAATTACCCCCAATAGAAGTGGTACAGATATCATCAGGAAAATGAAATTCTCCGACATGGGTGGCTTCTTCATTTTTTGTCGAATGGCTTCCCATCCATTGTGGTGCTTCTCATAAGGTCGGAAAATTTCTTTTGAGTCTTGCAGAGCGGCAGCCCGAACGAGATTCAATAGCCCGTTGATTCGAGTGAATTGTGATGTGGGAACATCCATGTTCTCTTCGAGGATGGATTCTAACCTGCGTTGCGCTTCTTCATATTCCCCCATATCGGCAAGAATTGAAGCCATTTCAACAAGCGGTGTGGCCTCATCTGGCGTGAAGTTTCGGCATTTCTGCCACCAATGCAAGGCATCGTGAAGCAAACCAAGGTCGTCCGCCATAAGGCGGCCACCGCGAACCCACATGTCCAACCTTGACGGGTCAATCGCAACGATTTTTTTTACGCCAGCCAATGCTTGGGCAGCATCGAGCATGGTCATTTGTTCTCCACGGGCAGGAACGGTGGCTTCAACATAGATTGACCATGCTTCAGTATGTTCGGGATCAAGGGAAGTGGCCAGTTTAGCCTCTTCTAGGGCCTTCACCCGGTCTCCTTCATCAAGAGCTTCCAGAGCATTGAGATAATGCGTTTCTGCACTCAAGTTGTTAACCTCCAATCAATCGTCGTATCGGTCGGGCTTCCTCGGTTGGAGGTCGTTTGGTCCCCGGTTGTGAGCGTGTCCTGGGCGCTTGCCCTTTGCATGGCGAAAATTTGAGTCGGTGCTCTGTGGACGGCGATTGTTATCACGACGGTACCCGCCGCTGCTGCGTCGGTCTCCACCTCGGTCTCCGCCACCGTATCCACGGCCACCATCACGGCCACCATCACGGCTTCCGCCGCTGCTGCGTCGGTCTCCACCTCGGCCTCCGCCAGATCGACCTCCACCGCCGCCAGGGCGAGGTGCTTCACATCGGTTACAGGCTTGTCGGAATGCGAAATTCGAGTTGTTGCATTCTCTGCATGTCCAGTCGTTATCGTTGTAGATTTCTTGCCGGTTGTTTCCGCCACGTTGCTCGTAACGTCCACCATCTCGTTGTGGTCGTCGGTCTGAACGACCGCCGTTGTCACGGGAACCTCCACCGCCACCAGGACGGGGTGCTTCACATCGGTTGCACGCCTGGCGGAAGGCAAAGTTAGAATTTTTACATTCTGGGCATGTCCAGTCGTTATCGTTGAATGAAGAGCGTTGTTCTCTCCTGTCGCCACGGTCGCCACGGTCGCCTCGATGATCCCGTTGTGAATCGTTTCTACGGTCGTTACCACCGGAGCGGTCTCTTGAGTCCCGAGAATCTCGGCGGAACTTTTCACGGTCTTGCCGTGGTTTTTTGGCGCGAATGGTCACATGAGAGCCCAAGAGGTCGTCAAGTTTGAGTTCACGGTCAATGTGGCCGATGTGGGCCATTGGTTGATTGGTTGAACCCAAGACTCCGTCCACTTTTCCGACATATGTTCCGTTCTCTGCGAGAACGAGAATTGCGTCAAGTGATGGGGACGAACCCTCAAAGCGAACAAGCAGGCCACCTTCGTGACTTTGTGATTCAATCGTGCCGGTGAACATGGTCTCCCCGTCCAAAACCCACAGCCTTCCCCTTTTGGTTGTGCCGGTTCATTCATCGATACGACGACCCCGAAGGGCAGCAATACCAATCATGGACAAAACAGCGAGCATTGAGAGGGAAGGTAGAGCACTGTCTTCGGCAGTATCAACGATAATTATTGGGGCCTCTTCAACGTCTGGAGGGTTCACGCCAACGTTAAGACTTGTACTGGCTCCGGATTCGTCGGTTGCAGTGATAATGACGTCGTATGTTTCCAATTCGTACGCCATACAGATGGCGATGGAAACGTCAACACGCCAGTTGATGTCGTCTTGGATGAATCCGGAGGTTTCTGCTCCACAGATGGTGAGGGTCAACGTCACGGCTTCCGAGTCAGGGTCATTTGCAAGTCCAATCAATTCAAACTCAATACCATTTGCGTCCCAAGTTGCATTGTTTCCATCGAAGTTAACGGCAATTGAAATCTGAGGTGGGGAATTTGGTTTGAACACACCAAGGTCAACAATGAAACTGTACGGTAGCATGTTTGTAGCTTGCACTTCTCCAGCGATGGAGAAACTTCCCGGTCGGATTCCTACCAGTGATAGGGTGATGTCGGTTGGAGCACCTGCGACGGTGGCTGATGCATCGTCTGACACTTCAAAAGTTCCTTGCATTGCATGAGGATAAACGATGAATTGGTCGATGAAATCTGTGGGAGTTACGGTCATTACTGCGGTTTTACCGTCCTCGCTTACGACTGCGGTTGATGTAAAGAGGGTTCCAAAGGTCCACGTTCGCGTGTTGTTTTCGTCAGCTGCCCCCAACGGGTCGAAGGGGTGACATGTTGCTGTTGAACTCGTTGAATCCATGGGTTGTGTCACGAAGAAATCCCCCAATACATTGGTGGACATACTCCAGCCCTCGGCATCAAAGGTGCAATCCAGAGACCATCCGTCATCATCGCTGGCCCACTGATTCCCGACCTCTGCAGTGGCGAACATCGTCGTCCCACCGTTGGTTCCAATACGCGTCCCGTTTCCTAGAACTGAACTGGTCCATACTGGGACGTCGTTCACCTCAGGCACCTCGGTTGTGAAGTCCATGAATACATTACAAATCAAATCCCATTGAGTTCGATCAAAAGTCACCAATTGTGTCAGTTGAAGGGCGCCATCGGGTAAATATGCGGAGGAAGGTCTACCGATGTTGTCACAGGTATCTCCACTTTCTGGGGCGTTGTCTGTTGTTCGGAAATCGTACATTCGCAATCCGGACAATACTGGGAACGTGACGACCAGTGCCGCATTGCTCATGTTGGTGATGTTAAGGCTAATGGTGAAATTCGAAACTCCTTGATTGTTGAGTTTCTCCCAACGAACGTTGTTGCTCTGGTCGTCCGCCAAATCAAGACTGATTTCCATGTCGTCGGTAACCGAAACCGGGACTTCCTTACAATCCTGGGCAGCTTGGAAATTGGTACATGTACGGGCCTCTTGGTGTTCTTCTGGAACAAGGTTCACCTCATCCAAGCCAATTCCGTCTTCAACGAATTCAAAATCATTCCAGTCAACTCCACCGGAGTGGGGTGTTCCTTCACGCATTCCGAGACGGGTTTCCATATCAGCAATGCATTTTGGGCCGATGCTACGTACGGCATCTCGCTCATCGGTACTGATCCAATCGTTTCCACCACCGGGAAGGCCTTCAAACAATCCGTCGAGGTTGTCTCGGACGATGGGGGAGTTGGAGCCGTTGACCCACGCATTTGCGAACATGTCACCGGTAGCCCAGTCATCAAAGATTTCGAGTTCAAACAAAGCAAAATCATATTCAAAGAGGTCTTCGAAGGTGTATCCGCTGCAATCCCTCCTGTCTTGTCGTCCTTCTGTATTCATTGGGTCCGAATCATCGCTAAGAGATGTGCTCATTGCTGGACCCATCACGCTGGAAATCATCAGGAAAACAAGCGTTAGGGAAGTCAGATGAAGCGCTGAGAATAGGCGTGTCATGGTCTGCCGTATACTTTGGACTTCATAGACAATTGCCTTTCATCCATCACGGAACGAGGCCTTCCATGCGTCGATGGAGCACCCACCAGGGCAAAATCGTCCATATCGCAGCTCCACACCAAGCCTGCCCTGCCGACACGCCCCGGTCAACAGATGTGAGTTGCGTCTCAAGCAAATGATGGTAAACGCCGTTGGGAGATAGAAGGTCGAGTGCACCCTCAAGTGCCACCCATGCTGGGTCGTTTGCTTCGCCAATGGCCACTCCTGAAGCGTAGGCCACCATCGTGGTCACCAGTGCCCAAAGGAACGTGAAGAAAAACCAAACGCCGATTCCGAAGGCAACCGCCGTTCCCTGCTCTTTAGCAGAGGTGGATGCGAGCAAAGCGAAAAGCGTGTACCAGAGAAGAATAAGACCAGTGGAGAGGAAATACACCAGCGTTTCAACTGCACTCGGCCATTCTGACATCCGGTATCTAACGATCATAAGGCAGACCAACATCAAAGCATAAACCGGTTGGGCAATGGCTTGCCAGTGTCCTAAAATCAGTGCAGTTGCTTGGTGCTTGCGCGGCATGGGTTGGGCAAGTCGAATCTCAAGCATCCCGCTTGAGCGGTCACGGCTAATACCGTCAAAAGAAAGCAATACGGCACACATGGTTGCGCCAAATACCACCCCTAGGGATGCATAAAACAGAACCTCCATTGGAGTCGAAGGTTGGTGGCCCCCGGGCAGAATGATTTCAGGGTCAGAGAACCCCCAAGCCATTCCAGGAAGGAAAAGAATGAGGATGGGAAGCATGATCTTCAAGCGGATACCAAACAATTGTCGGTCACGAATCCGTTGACTCATGCGCCATATTCGGCCCCAATCACTCATCTTCACTCACCTCTGAAGTTCGCATTGGAAGCATTGCCGACGACCCTACTTCCAAAGAAATGTCCTCAACTTCCATGCCGGTTGCAGCGCAGAGCAATTCAACAAGATTTGGGGCCACTGGTGACCATGATGTGACGGTTGCAGAATTCATGAGTGCATTCAAAACAGCTTTTTCTTGGCCGCGGAAAATGAAGTTCCATTCGTCATTATTCATTTCAAAGCCAAGGGGTTCATGGTCAATATCGGATAGTGAGGAAGCGAGGTCTACAATGCCCTTGCCTTTGATTCGGTACCGATTTGAAAGGTCGAGGCGGCCCTCAACTTCTTCCAAGTTTCCCTCGTCCAGCAATTGACCTCGATGCAACAGAGCGATTCGGTCAATGAGTTGGTCCAATTGAGCCACCATGTGCGAGGAAATCACCACGGCCACCCCTTTGCTCGCTAGGCGTTTGACAAGTTGAGTAAAGGCTTCAGCAGCCACGGGATCTAGGCCGTTAAACGGTTCATCCAAAAGGAGCACTTTTGGTGAACCAAGAAGGGCTGCAGCAATTGACAGGCGCTGGCGCATACCCTGGCTCAAATTGTCCAGGCGCTCATCTTTGCGCAGGCTAAGACCGACCAAATCAAGCAACCCATCAATTCGCTTACTTGGAGTATTTCGCATGTCTCCGATGGCTTCCAGCGCCTCACGAACGGTTTGCCCACCCTGCCAGCGCACTTGCTCGGGCATGTGACCAACCCATTGGCGCAAATCATCCACGTGTTCTGGTTCAGTGGATGAAAAACAAGCCGTGACCGTACCTCCTTGCAGAGGGAGAATCCCCGCCATCATTCTAAGCAAGGTCGTTTTTCCCGCCCCATTTGGTCCAACAAGGCCTAGAACGCATCCGGCATAGACGTCCAAATTAAGCCCAACAATCCCCGGGCCCTTCATTTTCTTCCAAGGACGGGCGAGGGTTGGTGCTGAGATCATGTGGCGATGCTCAGCGTTGGCGAAGGTGAGAAGTGGTTCCGCCATGGTTCGTCTTAAGGGAAACCCTCGCATCAACCTTGGGACGACCCAAACCCTCATGGTACTCTGTTGAATCATGAAAGCGAAGTGCATGGTCTGGCAAGGTTTGGTTCATTCGCTGCTTCCGCTTTTAGGTGGAGGGCTTCTTCTCTATTTGTTGAATCGAAGGGCACCTCAAGAACCACCCGTGCACTGGACCCATCCTGTTGGCCGTAACGGTATCATCATGGCTGTCGTGTTTACGATTTTACTATGGATTGTACCGTACGGAATTCTCCTGCTTCTGCCGGCGATGCTGGTTCTCTCTGCCTTAAGCCCTGCTGGAAGGGAGGAGTGGCGTGAACATCGTAGAACGCGCCTTGCGGCGCTCTTACTCAGCGTTTTGATGTTTGCAGGAGGCGGAATGCTTCCTGTTTCAACTCCGTCCGCCCCTGAAGAATGGGGGCAGCCAGCCTTCCTTGAGAACCCCGATGCTCCTTTGTACCCGGCAAGTGAACAGTACACTTGGTTGATGCCATCGCTTGAAATCGTTCAATCTCTTAGCGTTCGTATGCCACACCAAACGGGGAGTTATGGTGGAGAAGCATCGACATTTAACATCGCCTTTGCCCTTGGCGTAGAGTCCTCTCGAATGCAGCAATCCATTGCCTTACTGGATGAACAGATCCCCTTCGTCCGCTTGGACCCGAGTGAGGTACAATTGGAGCCCGTTGCGGCCCCTAACACCCATCGGTATGTCGGGGGAGATGAGGACGTGACACTTGAGGTCCGCTTGTTTACCGTTAAATCCCTAATTTCAACCTCTAAGGAAGGGACTAAAGTTGGTGAAGTCGTTTGTGTGGGTTCTGCATCAGCTGGCGGGCAGATGGATATGTTGGTCGTTGTTCGCCCCTTAGGGCACAGTTCTATTGCCAACGATCGGTACGCCGAAACTTATACTCTTGCGTGGTATCAAAACTTGTAACATGCCTAAACTTTCTTTCCATTCATCATACAAATCGGCCTTTGATGCAGGAAAATGGACCTTTGGGACTTGAGAAATACCCGTCGCGTGGGTACGCAACAAAATGTAATGACCCAGTGAAGTGGATATCATGAGAGGCGGGTGTGTGGGCTGTCAAACGGGCTAAACACTCCGAAAAATAGTTTAATTTGATAATGGAGATGTCCTGTGGTATTTTTATGAGCAGGAATGAGAAACCTTCTGAGACGTTTCAAAATCGGCCGATTCGAAATTTCTTCAAACTCGTTCCCATACTCGAATGGTTCTACCCCATTGACCATCGCCGTCTGTGGAAAGATGCTTACAACGAAGCCTATCCGAGTGGAAAAACGCTCAAAGAGAGCTACAAAGCGGTATGGGAAGTCAATACTCTAGCAGCGGTTTTGGTGTTGGCCATGAATGCATCTTTGTTCTTCAATCTGCTAACAGGGGAATCCAAAGACTTCTACTGGGCCTCTACTCCCTACACGAGTTTGGCTTGGTGGACCATGATTATGGGGGGTATCATCGTCGTCATCAATTTCGTTCACCTCAACTGCCTCCTAGTGGTTCACGGCGTATATTCGGCGGTGGACGATGACAACTTTCGGGCCATCGTCAGTGCGAGAGGGCCAACTGGCCGCTTGGCAATGATACCCGATTATCTCGTGGTCTGTTCTATGTATGGCATGGCGATGTGGTGGTGCATGCTTCTTCTCGTGCACATCAAAACCATCGTTGGTTCGGCCATAATTATCGGTCTATTGTTGGCTATCGTGACATTCTTGGTATCGTACTCGAGTTATGCGGCTCGTATCATTTACCACAGCGGGGCACACAAACCAGAGAGTATTTTCCAAGAAATCGCCGCCGACAATCTCCCTCAAACCCACGAAGAATTGGGCGAGGCCATCATGCAGCGAGCGTTGAACGATATGCGACAAACGATGGAGCCGCTTAACATCGGGTCGCAAATCCGAAAAGATTTGGAGAATACCGAAGGATGGTCGCAAACGAAAAGCGATCAAGAATGAACCCTTGCAGACGTATACGAGCATGAGGGTAGCGTCTGTATCGACCCACTGAACCCTTTGTGCCGGAAAACAAAACTCAAACGGTTTCTGATTCTTGTGTGAGAAAGCTATACGGTTGCAATCTTTGGACAAGGTCTTTTCTTACTCGAGGTCAACGCCTTCTTCGAGCAACAATTTACGTTTGGCCTCAATACCACCCGCTCCGCTGTATCCACCCAAACCGCCATCGGTTCGTATCACGCGGTGGCATGGGATGGTCACCAAATAGGGGTTCTTGCCGCACGCATTGGCCACTGCACGCACTGAACCAGGCCGCCCAATCATGGTGGCGAGTTCCTTGTACGTGCGAACTTCGCCTTTTGGAATCGTCTTCAAGGCATTCCACACCAGAAGTTGAAACGGGGTCCCAATCAGTTTTGGATGATGGCTCATGGCGGTCTACTGAAGGCTTAGACATTAGAATTTTCCCGCAAACGGTGAACGATTTGCAAGGCCACCGCAGCAAGTTCACTTTCACTTTCATCGCTCATCGGAGTAGGGTCTAAGAAAACATACTCGGCCTTATCGGCTGATTGAAAGAGATGGGTCGAACCGTTCCAACATGGCGCAACAGAATTGAATCAGAAATGGCATCGCTTGAGCCCTTTCGAAGGGCGCTAAATTCTGGTGATAAAATCGCCTTTGATGAACTGCTAAACGGGGTGCGCAAGCGGCGTACTGCTGGTGGAATGCTGCCTGCACATGATGCTTGGAAGCCGATGTTAATGTCCATGCTCATTGAATGCCATTCTCGTATCGCAGAATTGGAACAGCGGATAGAGAGCCTCTCAGAAGCGTGATGCTGTGAACGGTTGGATTATTGACGCACAACTCGGTGATGATGGCATCACCATGGACATCTGGATGTCCGTAGAACCGAGCGGAGTCCAACGAATCATCGTACCGTGGTCGGCTGCAATTCATGTCCATGCGACAAAACAACGCCTTGAGCACCTCATGAACTGGCTTGAATGCGCTGAGATCACACAACGGTTTGCTGTGGGTTCAATGCAATACATTCGGAGCCGACTTTCTCTTGACCAGTATGAAATGCACGATGTTTTGGAAATTGAGATGGTGGACAACCGATTGATTCGTAGCCTTGCGGAACACATTGAATCAAGAGGAGATTACCATCGCTACACACTCTACTCGGTTGATGCACATCTTGCTCAACGCTTCTTTGTGGAACATCAGGTTGCCCCGTTCCAGTATGTACGATGGGACGGTGTTGGTTTTAGTCCGCTTGAAGAGAATGGAACCTGGCCAGAATTGAAACAGATGGAAATGGAATTCTGCTACGAGGACTCGAACGGCTTTGACACCTTGGATTCACGGCTTGAAGAAGTCGTGTTGAACACTGCAATCGTGGGAGATGCATCCGATGAAGTTCACAGCACTCGTATCAAAAACAACGCATCAGAGGGTGCTTTTGTTCAAGCATTGCAGCACGCAATTGAGAACATCAATCCCGACCTTGTTCTAACACAAGGCGGTGATTCGCTCCATCTCTCGGTCCTTCAACGACTCAGTGATGCTGCTGGAGTTCCTTTGACAATGAGTAGAAAACCTTCTCGATTGGAAGCACGTACCGCTTCTCGAACCGTTCACTCCTACGGCCAAGTGAAGCGAAAGGACAGTTATTTCCCGATGCATGGTCGTATGCACATTGACCTACGTTCCAGTTTCATTGTTCGCGAAGGCGGTCTTCTCGGATTGTTTGAACTGGCTCGCCATTCACGCCAATCACCTCAAGATATTTCTCGGCTTTCACCCGGTTCGGTAATCAGTGCGATACAAATACGAACGGCGATGGAAGATGGCGTCTTGGTTCCATGGAAGAAAAATCGTCCTGAAGATACGAAAACGGCATGGGAATTGATGATGGCCGACCGTGGAGGGTTGTATCTGGACAGTAAGCCTGGGCTCTATACCGATGTTGTGGAACTTGATTTTGCAAGCCTCTTTCCAAACATCATTGCGACGCGAAACATCTCGCCAGAAACCCTCAACTGCGCCTGCTGCCAACCTTCAAAGGTGGACCTCAGGGCCGATCATTTGCTTCCACTCAACGTTGAATCGGCCCGCAAAGAGTTTAGACGGCGGCGTCTCAATGAAAACATCGGAACCGGCCTCTTTCCTGTCACGCATTCATGGGCTCTTCCAGTTCCTGGCCTGAGTTCTCACACCTGCGGTCGTATTCACGGTTTTCTCGGTCGGGTTGTGGCCCCTATCATCGAACGACGGATGCAATTGAAAGAACACGTCACCACCAAAGGTGACGCCATTGACAAGCAACAAAATGCGTTGAAGTGGCTGCTTGTAACATGTTTTGGCTACACGGGTTACAAGAATGCACGGTTCGGCAGAATTGAAGCCCACGAGGCAATATGCGCATGGTCAAGAGAAATTCTTCTGAAAACAATAGCCATGGCCGAAGACGAAGGCTGGACGGTGCTTCATGCCATTGTTGATTGCGTTTGGATTGAAAACAAAGCCATTACCAACCGCGAAGAAAAGCGCCGTCTTGCTCTTCAGTTCGCGCAACGGGTGACCCAAGAAATCGGCATCCCACTGGAATACGAAGACATGTACCACTTCATTGGCTTCCTTCCCAGCCGAATGCACGGTGCGGGTTCTCTTACCAAATACTGGGCCTATGGGGACAAAGGATTGAAAATGCGAGGCATTGAATCGCGCCAACATTCAACTTGCCGGTGGGTTAAATCTCTTCAAAACATGGCCTTTGAGATTCTTATTGACTGCATCCGTGACGGCATTAACGTCCAAAGTCGGCCCGTTCAAAATTCTATTTCAAGCATGTTGCACAAAGAATTAGGAAGGCTTGAACGAAACGGCATTGATATGGAAGAGTTGGTGGTCAAGCGCAGAGTGAGCAAGACCATTGAACAGTTCACCGTGTCAACATTAACGCATGCTGCACTGCTACGCGCCGCTCAACTCGGGCATGAAATACCTCCTGGAGGCAAGGTCAAATTTGTGGTACTAAGGACACGAGATGAAGATCCCGCTGCGCGGGTGATTCTGCTGGAAGAACTGCCTCGAGCTGCAAGGTCAGAAGTCAACGTTGACCATAACCACTACAGAGAACTTGCACGAAGAGCAATATGGGCCATTCTCGCTCCTTTCGGATGGACCGATGAGGAAATCCGCGTTGGACTCAAAGCCGCTACTCTATTTGACTACTCCTCAGCGGATAAACCGTTCAATTCAACAATGTAAACCGGTCTTTTTCCTCTTCAACGCCTCGATTGTGTACGAGCTCATGGTGCAAAATTCGACTGAACGATTCCTCAAGCGTTTCCTGCTCAACGGCTTCCTTACGAAAGCCTGAACTTCCACTGGGGAGATGTAAAAGCCACATCTTCTTTGACCCACGAACACGTTCCATTCGACCAAGAAGGCGTTGATTGCACCGCCTTTCTACTGCTTGAAGCAACGTTGAATGACGTTTTGAATTGGGCTTTGATTCCGTGATCACAATGACTGAAATGTTGTGCTTAACCGCGACAAGGTTGAGATGGTCCATGCATCTTCGAAGCAAAGTACGAGCCTCTCGTTCCTTGACCTGTGAGTCGAGATGCATCGTAATCGGTCCGTCAACGACAACAAGACGTGCTCCAGTGATGTTCAATTCGCCGTCGAGTCGTTCAATCAATGATGCGAATTGATGAACGGTGAATCCGCGGCCCACGAACAAATTTCGGAGCAAGTTATTCGACTCGGGTACGCCCTCTGGAATGCATCGCAGTACACGGGCTGGGTTGAAGCGAGTGGCCCCGTCAATCCAGTGAACGAATTCCCCCGCCATGAGAGCGAGAGCGGCCCATGCTTCTGCGTAAACACGCATGGATTTTCCTGACCTTCCTGCGCCACTCAACTGATAGACGCCCCCACTGCGAGGAGCAATACGAGTTTCATCGATTTCAGTATCAAGTCTTCTCAGTGCTCGTTTACTGCTCATGCCGTTGTTCTCGCGGGCAGCACCTCTATCTTTGAGGAGACACGCTAATTGAAAGTGAAAATGATGAAGGTACAGAGCCCCTTCCATTCACGCTCGCTTCCACGAACCGGCGGAGTAGCGGTAGACGATGGGGACGCCTGTTGGGACTTCAAGACCCAGAACTTCTTCTTTAGAAAGGCCATCAAGATGCATGATGATGCTGCGAAGGGAATTACCGTGTGCTGCAACAAAGAGGTTTTTTCCAGCTTCAATCGATGGCATCAGCGTATTCTCAAGGTAAGGGATGGTACGCTCTGCAGTCAATTCAAGCGATTCACCGTTGGGTGGAGGCACATCAAACGAACGACGCCAAACGTGCACCTGTTCTGCGCCGTATTGCTCTCGCGTCTCATCTTTGTCAAGGCCTTGGAGGTCACCGTACATGCGCTCGTTCAACTGCCATGCAGCGTGAACGGGAAGGATACTGTCTTTGGCTGCGTCGCCTCGAATTTGTGACCATTGGCGCATGCGTGCCTCGTTCTCTGAAAGTCCTTCTTCCATATCTTGGCTGTACTGGAATACGGGGGTTCGGCCGCTGTTGTGTTCAGACATGGCGATCATAGCGGTCATCTGAGCCCGAATGAGCATGGAAACATGGACTTCATCGATGGGAAGGTGAGCGATCGCTTTGCCGCCTTCGCGGGCTTCATCTATTCCTTTGATTGAAAGTGGGACATCAACCCAGCCGGTAAAAAAACCAGCAGCGTTCCACATGGATTGGCCGTGACGCATCAGAATGAGCAATGACATGGAGGTGCCTCAGTCCGTCCACGAGTAGACAGGGCATGAAGGTGGCGGCATTTCATCTCAAAGAACAAGAGGTAAAATTGCAAGAACAAGGATTGGAAATACGCCCATTGCAATATCTCTTAGTAGCAAAATGAACAGCGTTTTGGTATTTGTTTTTGCGACTTTATCAAATTCTTCTTGCATTTTATCATCTACAATCTCTGATAACTTTCCTGCACCAGCCCTTGCTGCTTCGATTGCTGCGCCAACTGCGACTGATGTTAACAAGGCCCCAGGATTTAATTTTCTAGCGAGAAGGGCTCGAGAACCCCACACTTTGAGCGAACGTTTACCAACGCGTTCTACCGCTCGAACTTCTTCGGATTCTTTCTTATCCTTTCTAGAAAATTTGCGAAGCCAACTACGAGCGCCAAGTCCAACATTTGCAGCTTTTTTCAGCTTGTCAATATCATACCTTGATACTGCTTTCAACATCCTACGTACTCGGATAATCCGAAAGAAGTCAAGGATAAGCCAACCGATTGCTGTTAGGATTAACAATAGAAAACCAAGTGTTGAAACTTGATCCCAAGTCTGCCAACCTACGGGATCCGCCAGAAGTCGTAAAGTGAAAATAATCAGTGCGGGAACCAGAAACGCTAAGGTTTCATTAATCGCTAAAATTGTGAAGCCTTTAACCGGTAAAGTCCGGAGTTGTTTAATTGCCCAGCCACTATGTGGGGCTAACTTTTTGATCGCCGAACGAAACGGAATAATCAAAAAGAAGATTCGCATTAACAACGGAAACCAAATGATAAACCAAACGTATGCTGACCATGGCCCCTCAGGAGGGAAGGCTGGAAACTGCAACGGTTGAACCACGTCTATCCATTCTCCGGATGCCCTTCAAGGTTTCAGTTCTTGAATTTGTTGAGGGAAGTAGCAATTGTGGATTCGACTTGATCCATTGCATTACAAAGTTTACGTCCATATTTGCGTCCTAGACCATACCCTGAACCTGCAGCAGCGGCACTACTGACTACTTCCAGAGTACCTGCTAAAAGGGCAATACCTACTACGAATTGTGGAATCATTCTTCCACCTCAACATCGTTGACTAATACCACTTCTTGAACACCTGTGTTCTTCATATCTTCAAACTCTGCATGCTTTTGGTAATAATGACGAAAGGTGCTTTCCGCCATTCCAACTGTTAATCCAGCTATTCCAAATATCATTGTTCCAATCATCAATCTGTAAATCATTTTCATTCCTCTTCTGTTTTCTTTTGCCGAGCTATTGGGCTGACCGTTTTGACAACACCTTCCGCCACAGTTCCAACAACATTACCTGCTGTTTCAACCGTGATTTTGGTGACTTCGCCTGTCGCATTGATCGCTGCTTTGATGACTCTACTCGAACCAACCGCAAGATGTACGACGGTTTCTTCCCCTGCGTTGACCATTTCCTTCACTGCTGAAGAAAATTCGTCAATCAGGGAGGTGAGGCCTTTAGAGACCTTGTCAACCGCTTTTTTGCCGGACATGATTTGGCGATAGCGCTGAGGTACTTAATCCGACGAGGTTTTCTATACCGGTATAAATTACCCGCAATCACTGGTCACTTGGGAGGTAAAAGAACGCATCTGGATAGTACCCCATCCGCACACTCAGGTCAATCCATCTACCAATATCTGAACGAAGGGTGCGTCCGTTTTCAGTGATTGAATAAACCAAGACTGGATGCCCACCCCGTCCACGCGACTCCCTCTCTTCGATGGCGATGTACCCGGCCTCAAACATCCTTTGAAGATGAAGACGGAGTTCTTTTCTCTCAACGCCAACAGCTCTCTCAATACGCATCAAACGGCGCGAATCATCGTCTCGCTCCCTCATCCTTGAGAGGTAGAGAAGAATCCGATAAAGAGTGACTGGGAGGTCACGGCGACGTTTTTCCATGATTGGGGGTAACTGACCCCCCTAAAAAGAATTTTGAGGAATGAACATTTTTCTGAAGGAAAACCGAAGCGCTCATGTCCCACCGGCATCTCGGCCAACCATGGTCTTCACACACAACATGGCAGAATGGCTCGGATTTTCAGTCGACAAAGAATGGTTGGAGGAAAACGTCCGATGGAAGGATTTTGGAACTGGTGTTCGCTTGGGACGCCTCTTGCGTGAAGATCAAACCTCACTTGTTCTCTACGAAGCAGACTCCGAGGTTACCGTTGATGCATTCATGCCTCATAGCCACCCTGGTGGTGAATGCTATCTTGTCCTCGAAGGAGAGGTGTGGGATGAAGACGGTTCGTACCCCACCGGATCCATCGTTTGGATGAACCGTGAAACCACGCACACACCCAAGACTCGAGGAAAGACATTGATTCTTGTGCTTTGGCCTGAAGGCGTTAAGTCGGTTTGAGGATCATTTCCCAAATCGTAAACCCTCACTGAAAGGGAGTTAATTCAATCAAGCCATTTGATCTTTCAAACGAGTAATAAGTGTAGATTTATTCCCCGAAATTGGCAACCCTGCTTGTTTCAACCTTTCTTTTAATTCCTTGACTGTGAGTTTAGAATAATCCTCAAAAGACCCTAATGTTGCGTATTTTTTCCCGTCTTGCACTGATTTGCTGGATGGTTTTTTATCTGACGTGTTTGCCTTTTTATCACCATTTTGCATCCAGTCATCCAACCTTGCGCGAGTAAGTGTAACATAATCCTCATTCAAGTCTGCACCCAAAAATGGAAGACCTAACTGCAAAGCTGCAAGACATTCACTGCCTGTGCCTGCAAATGGAACGAATACCAGACCGTCTTCTTGCTTACAAGATTCAAGTAATTTCAGAGACAGTTCCATCGGCTTTTGTGTTGGATGAATTATCAAGTC
>JGI20157J14317_10002465_pt1 | contig 15730 bp, 15 predicted proteins | sample COG_07_FD_14317 | JGI IMG/M metagenome (IMG submission 14317)
TTACACCCCTGATTGGTATCCCGTTTATGCCTGATATGCCCACCCGACCGATCCCGTGGCCGATTGCGACCCGACCCAAGGACGCGGTGGCGTTGGGGCACCTGCAGGGTGCCTGGGGTGTAAAGGGCTGGCTGAAGGTGACGCCTTACAGCGCCGATGCGGACGTCTTACTACAGGCTAAAACGTGGTATCTGGAAGCGCCTGAAGGCCGATTTGCCAAGTCCTTCGACGCATTCACTGGAACGGTTCAGGTCGGCGTCACGGCCTGCAAGCCCCACACCGGTGCGTTGGTTGCGCAGTTAACGGCTTGCGACGACCGCGATCTGGCGCAGGCGCTTAAGGGTGCGCAGGTGTGGGTGTCCCGAGCCGACTTTCCTCAAACAACCTCTGCTGATGAGTTTTACTGGGTCGACCTCATTGGTCTGCGAGTCGTGAACCGTGAGGGTCTACCGCTAGGCGTGGTGCATGAGTTATTGGCAACGGGACCGACATCCGTCATGTGCATACATGACGATGCCTGCGTGGGCGAGGGGGGTAAGCCGCTAGAACGGTTGATCCCGTTCGTTGCGCAGTATGTCGATACCGTGCAGTTGGCGGAAGGACTCATACACGTTGATTGGCAGGCAGATTTTGATGTTTAGACGGCCCATAACCGATGCCCGCATGCGCTATGTCGCAAACCTTGCAGGGCGTCAACAGGGATATGGTGTGAGATCCGATGCGTATTGACGTTATCACGCTGTTCCCCGATCTGTTCGTGCCCTTTCAGCAGCAGGGCGTGGTGCGGCGTGCTTTCGATTCGGGAGCGGTCAACCTGAAACTGTGGCAGTTGCGTGACTTTGCGTCGGGCAACTACCGTCGCGTCGATGACCGCCCGTTCGGTGGAGGCCCCGGCATGGTGATGGCGGCGCAGCCCCTAACGGACGCGTTGAGCGCGATTCGTGCTGACCGTGCTGAACCGCAAGCAATGCAGGCGCCTGTCGTGCTGTTTTCGCCTCAGGGCGAAACGATCACGCATGCGCGCGTTGCGGCGCAGGCCGCGTCGTCGCGAGGGGTGATCTTGGTGTGCGGACGCTACGAGGGGATAGACCAGCGTTTTGTCGACCGTTTTGTAGATCTGCAATGGAGTCTGGGTGACTTCGTCTTGTCGGGTGGGGAGATTGCGGCCATTGCTTGGCTCGATGCGGTCGCGCGTTTGCTTCCCGGTGTGCTGGGTGATGCCGACAGCCATTTGCAAGATAGTTTTAATGACACCTTAGACGGTTTGTTAGATTGTCCCCACTACACGCGCCCCGAAGTGTGGGAAGGGCGGGCGGTCCCCGACGCCTTGTTGTCGGGTAACCACGCGGCGATTGCGGCCTACCGACGTCAGCAAAGCCTGCGCGTCAGCGCACACAGCCGCCCCGATTTGGTTGACGAGGCGCGCCGCACGCAGGCGCTGACGCCCGCAGACGAGGCTTTTTTGGCGGAAGTCGCCCGGTCTTCTCAAACCTAGGCTAGTCGCGCTATAATAGGGGGCTAACCGATCCTCTGTTTGGCCGCCTAATGGGACAGATCTCTTTGATGGGCAAAGAGACGCCATGGGCCTTGTGTAGCGCAAATACGATCGACTAAGAGGACCCTATGAACTTGATCCAAGAACTCGAGCAAGAAGAAATCGCTCGATTGAATAAAGAAATCCCTGAGTTTGCACCTGGCGATACCGTCATTGTGAGCGTCAATGTGGTTGAAGGTACGCGTAGCCGCTTGCAGGCCTACGAGGGTGTCGTGATTGCACGCCGCAACCGTGGTTTGAACAGCAACTTTATTGTCCGTAAGATCTCTAACGGTGAAGGCGTCGAGCGTACGTTCCCTTTGTACAGCCCACGTATCGCCAAGATCGAAGTCAAGCGTCGCGGCGATGTTCGTCGTGCCAAGCTGTACTATCTCCGTCAGCGTAGCGGTAAGTCCGCGCGCATTAAGGAGAAGCTGGTTCTCAAGAAAAAGCCTGCAGCAGCGGCTTCGTAAGCCAGCGCATGCAAAAAAAGCCACTGTACGCAGTGGCTTTTTTTTGGTCTAAAGTGATGACATTGAGTTCCAATTCCAATAGGCATTCGTTTTGACACAATCAAGAACCCTTCCTGCGAGTGGCATGCTGTCGTCGCTCCCAGACCCACGTGTCGTGCCCAGCGTGTGTAACCCCGACGCGGAGGTTGCGGTCGGTGTAGACAAACTGTCAGCGGATGCGTTGCACGCGCGGTTTGGGCAAGATCTTGCGTGGCAGCCCGATGTCGTCCAAGAACTGCAGTGGCAACACGTTGAGACATGGCGGGATGCCGCCGTATTAATCGGACTGGTTATGCGTGAGGAGCTGATGGTGTTGCTCACGCAACGTAGCGCGCACGTGCCGACTCACGCGGCACAAATAGCTTTCCCGGGTGGGAAAGTGGACCCGACCGATGCGGATGCCCGTGCGGCGGCTGTGCGGGAGGCCGAAGAGGAGGTGGGTCTGCCACCCGCCTGCGTGCGCATCTTGGGCGAGACCGGTCAGTACATCACGGGCTCTGGCTTTCGCATTACCCCAGTGGTTGCATTGATCACACCCCCTGACGCCTTTGTGGCTAATCCGGGCGAGGTTGATGACGTATTTGAAGTCCCCTTGTCCTTTCTGATGAATCCAGATAACCACTACCGACACCGGCTGAATATGGGTGAGCGTGGTGAGATCAAGCGCCAATGGTGGTCTATGCCTTATCAAGCTCCCGGTGCAGCTGCTGAGCGATATATTTGGGGTGCAACCGCAGGCATGTTGCGCAATTTTTATCAGTTTTTATCTGCCAAGTAAGGTCCCATTCCTATGATTTTTTTCGCCCTATTGGTTGCTACCCTGCTGGATTACAACGTCCCCTTTGCTTACGAGAAGCGACTAAACCCCTACGTATTGCGTTGGACGGCGACGGCGCAGCGGTGGACTAGCCAGCAAGCCGGCTGGGTTGATTGGGCTGTGGGCGTCGGGTTGCCGGTGATTGCGACGGCAGTGATATTTTTGGCGCTGTCTGCATTCGCCAGTGTGTTGGCTTGGGTGTGGTTGGTTGTCGTACTCTACGTTTTTTCAGGTTACGGGCAATTTAAGGACCATATGTCCCCGGTTGGCATGTTTGGTCGCGTTTCGCAGGGTGTCGCGGACGAGGGAAACAATGCGTTTGATACGCCAGCCGCTGTACGTTTCGTTTTGCACCGCGTGGTCGGTTATTGGGTGGCCTTTATCGTGCTGGCTTTATTGGGGCTGGGGCCGGCCGGTGCGGTGTTGTATCGCCTAGCGAGGGAGAAAGCGACGCCCATGACGCAGTCACAGGNGGGCGANGAACCGGCCNTAGAAGAGCAGGCCGTAGAAGAGCAGGCCGTAGAAGAGCAGGCCGTAGCAGAACAGCCTGTGATGCAAGCGGTTCAGATTGAGGCAAACGAGTCAACCACCACCGACGGAATGGCGCCAGACCCTCACGCTGCAGACCCAGTTCACGCCTTTGCGGCCTTGGCTTGGCACTGGGTGGGCTGGTTGCCTGCGCGCGCTATGGTCATTTGCGCGGCAATGGTGGGCGCGTTTGACGGCGCAATTGCCGCGTGGCGAGAGCCGGAGGCGCGCCACGACGAAAGCAATGATGCGCTCGTGGTCTCAGGCGTACTGGGCTCGTTGGGGGAACCTGAGCAGATAACACCCGGAATGGTTGAGCGATTAGCGACGCGGTTGCTATGGCTTATCTTTGTTGCCGTTGGCGTGGTTAGTTTCGCCGTCTAAATTTTGCCGTCTAAACGAGCGCCAAGAATGCAACTGGCCCGTTTGTGAGCACTTACCAAGCCCGAGCTACCTCGGTTAATTCGAGGTGTAGATCTTGGTAAATGCTGTAGCGGTTGGGTGAAATCTGAGGCGGCTCTGTCTCGGTCGCATCCCGCACGGGGCACTCTGGCTCATGCAAATGGGTGCAGTTGCTGAACTTGCAATGGCCCAAATATGCTGACAGGTCAGGCATGTAGGTGGCGAGTTGATCCACCGCGATGTGGTGCATACCAAACTCCTGAAAACCGGGGGAGTCAATAATGGCGCCAGCCGCTTGGTCTTCCGGGTTAAGCCAGTACAGCGTGGTGTTCGTCGTGGTGTGCTTGCCGCTGTTCAGCGCACGCGAAATTTCTTGCGTTCTTAAATCTACGGCCGGTAGCAGCTGATTAATGAGTGTGCTTTTTCCAGCACCCGAGGGTCCCAGAACCAGCGTGGTTTTTTGGCTCAGCAACGCGTGCAACGCGCTCAGACCCACAGGGGGCGAGGAGAGTAGTGAGAGGCCGAGCACGGGGTAGGCCATGTCTCGGTAGGGTTGCAAGCGCGCCCACGCGCGTTCAAAAGCGGTGTTAAGTCTTGCTTGTTCAAGATGATGGTGACGGCGATGCCTGTAGCCTCGGCGGCGATTAAAGCGCGGCTGAGCTGCATTTCAGAAAACTCAGGTTCGGCACCTAAAAAGACGAGGATGTGATCCAAGTTCGCAGCAAATGACTTGGTCCTCATTTCGTCTTGGCGAAAAAACAGATTTTTGCGTGGCAACACACGCTCGATCGTGCCTTGGTCCTCAGACTGTGACCACACCACTCGGTCCCCAACCACTGCGGTATTTTTCTTACCTCTGGGGTGGCAGATACGTTGACTGCCATCGGTTGCGAGCACGGTGACGTGCCGTCCAAAGGTCTCAATAACTAATCCGTTGTTCTCAACGTCTACGGGCCCGGTCTGTCCGCCTAGCGTCTTCTTCGCCGTGTTGCGGGGTTTGGTCGCTCGGGAGGGGAGTATGCGAACTTGAGCCATAGACCGGGGTACCTGTAATGTTTACGCGCTGTGTTTTAGCGCGTTGACCTTGGTCGCCGCTAGAAAGTCTAGGCTGGTTAAGCCTGCAGGCTCATGTGTGGACCACGCCACCGTGCATTGGCTGTAGCTCACGCGTATGTCTGGGTGGTGGTCGAGTTGGTGAGCGACGTAGGCGACGGCATTTACAAATGCCATGGTGTGGTGGAAGTTTTTAAATGTGAACTGTCTTTGCAGCGCACCGTCCTCAATGCGCCACCCTAGGGCCTCTTCACCGTTGAGCTTGGTTAGTTCGCTCACCACGATCGTCGGCGTGAGCAGGGTGGGGCGGGAGGTCGAGTCGGTCATGGGTGTGCAGGGGCTGTAATGCGGGTAATACGCTCCATCGCCGCCGGATGCGAGGCATAAAAGCGTGTGTAAACCGGGTCTGGGGTGAGCGTGCTGGCGTTGTCGTTGTAGAGTTTCGTGAGGGCGCTAGCCAGTGCACTTGCTTCGGCGTGCTGGCAGGCATAGGCATCGGCTTCAAACTCATCTTTTCTGGAAAACCCAGCCAGCAAAGGGCTTACGAAAAACGTTACCAAGGGCAGCATGAACATAAACAAGATGAGGGCCAATGCGTCGTTTGGTCCGCCGACATCGGGTAGGACACCGAGTCCGACATAAAACCACAATTGGCTGGCAAACCAAGACAGTGCGGCCAAGGCCAAGGCGCTTAGCGCGAAGAGGCCGATGATGCGCTTGCGTATGTGTTGGTGAGCGAAGTGGCCCAGTTCATGGGCCAGCACGGCGTTGACCTCTTTAACGCTCAGACGATCCAGCAGCGTGTCAAAGAAGACCACACGTTTGCTCTTACCAAAGCCGGTGAAGTAGGCGTTTGCGTGTGCGCTGCGGCGGCTTCCATCCATTACAAAAAGCCCTTCCGCTTTGAATCCACAGGCCTCGATCAATGCATTCGCGCTGGCCTTCACGTCTTCACGGGTTAACGGTTCGAACTTATTGAAGCGCGGGGCGATCCACTTGGGGTAAACGAACAGCATCAGCGCGTTAAAGCTAGCCCAGACCGCCCAAACATACAGCCACCAGTAGCTGCCCGCCGCACCCATCAGCCACAAGGCGACCCAGGCCAGGGGCAAGCCGAGTGCGGCACCGAGGACGGCGCTTTTTGCCAAATCAGACAGCCACAATGCCGGTGTTGTTTTGTTAAAGCCAAACGCGGCTTCCAGCTTGAAGGTGCGCCACCATGCGAACGGGAGTTCGATGAGAGAGCCGAGCACCACGACGCCCGTTAACAGCGCGATTTGTTGGGTCATGCCAGAGCCAAGCGACGCGAGCAGCCATTGATTCATGGCATCAAGGCCGCCCATCAGCGTCCAGCCAAGCAGCACCGCGTGGCTGACAAAGACGTCCAAGTTGCTGAGGCGCAATTTGGCTAAGGTGTAGTCGGCCGCTTTTTGATGCGCTGCCAAGGAGACGTCCGAAGCAAATGCGCTGGGTACGTGGTCTCGGTGGGTCCAGACATGGCGAGCCTGACGGCTATTGAGCCAGAGTTGTGTCAGCACGTTCGCGACCAGCAGAATGGCGAAAGTGAGGGTGATGTAGGTGGAGATTTCGAGAATTTGGTGCATTCGGTGCCGAGGTGCGGGGGTAAAGAGACCGATAAATTGAGCGCGTTAATCAATATTGTGGCAGTTTTAGTGCCCGATGCCGCGCGGTGCCGCAAATTGGCTTGCGTTTTTCAGGCCTAACCAGATCGGAGACAATAGGCAAATGAGCGAAAACACACATACCCATTTGCCGACAGCGCCGACGCAATTGCCAAAATCTGACCAAAATCTCATTTGGTTGGACTGCGAGATGAGTGGCCTGGACCCCGAGAAAGAACGGTTGCTGGAGATTGCCGTCGTGATCACCAACGCCGATTTATCCGTGCGGGTTGAGAGCCCCGTTTTAGTCGTTCACCAAAGCGACGCGGTACTTGGCGCCATGGACGCGTGGAACACGGGAACGCACGGCCGCAGCGGACTCACTGATAAAGTGCGTGCCAGCACGGAAGACGAGGCCTCTGCAGAGGCCAAGCTACTGGCCTTTATCAAGCAGTATGTGCCGAAAGCGGGGTCACCTATGTGTGGCAACACCATTAGCCAAGATAGGCGGTTTTTGGTTAAATACATGCCTAAATTTGAGGCCCATTTCCACTACCGTTGTTTGGATGTCAGCACCCTCAAGGAGCTGGCGAAGCGGTGGCATCCCGAGGTGTTTAAGCGCTTCAAGAAGCAGCAAGCGCACACCGCCTTGGCGGATGTTCATGAGTCGATTGACGAGCTGATTCACTACCGCACCCACTTTTTACGCATGCCGACAACCGATGGTGTTTGATAACAACAACGGGCCGCGTGCCCTTGTTTCAAATCGTCAAAGCGTGGCATAATAGGGTTTTCCCGGATTGGACATGGCAGGGGCCACTCTCACCGGGATTTGCTTCATCAGCCTCACACCCTCGGCCGAACGAAGACGTGTTGCGTGTTCTGATACCAAAGATCACGCTCAGCAGCACGACTTCTTACCTTTGTTTTCGGCCACTTGCTCCGTACCTTCGGCTTTACGCCGACTGTGTTGACCGATTGGATTGGGTGGTTGGTGTTTTTCACCTAGAGCCCTCTTCGGTAGCACCCAAGGTACAGGTTATGCCTGAGTTCCTGTGCGTCGATTGTGTTCGTCAAGCGTTATTTAGTTACGCAGGAAGTTAGTCATGAAAGAGTTTTCAAATCGCCCTCCACGCGCGGGTAAGCCGCGCTTTTCGCGTGGTCCGCGTACAGAAGAGGTGCGTGCGCCAAAGCGCCCCACGTTAGATATCACGTTGGCCCAGGCCTTCACAGACATGGGCCTGGCGACCGAATTGGTGCAGGCCGTAGCCGACCTCGGCTACACCGCGCCCACCAAGGTGCAAGAGGCCGCTATTCCGCGCTCATTGAATCGTGGCGATAACGAAGTCGTGGACTTGCTGGTTTCTAGCCAAACCGGTAGTGGCAAGACGGCTGCGTTTTTGCTGCCTGTTTTACACATCATTCTTCAACAGCAAGAGGCTGAACGCGCTGAAAAGGTGCGTTTGGACGAGGCGGCTCGTGCCGCACGCGAAGCCGCGTTGGCCGCCCAGGGACAAGACGCTGATGCGCAAGACAGTGCGGAGTTGCTCTTAGCGGGTGCCAAGCCAAAGGCCGACAAGCGTGCGCCCCGCAGCTTTGAGCCTGCGACACCCGGTGCCCTGGTCTTGTGCCCGACCCGTGAGTTGGCGCAGCAAGTGGCGCGTGACGCGATTGACTTGGTCGCGCATTGCCGCGGCCTGCGCGTGGCCAGTGTGGTCGGTGGAACCTCTTACGTTCACCAGCTTGCTGGATTGCGCAACGCCGATGTCGTGGTTGCAACGCCGGGTCGTTTGTTGGACTTGCAGAAGTCTGGCCAAATTCGCCTAGACAAGGTTCAGTACCTTGTTGTTGACGAAGCGGACCGCATGTTGGATCTGGGCTTTGCTGAAGATTTGGCTGATGTGCACGCCCTCACTAAAGATCGCGCACAGACCATGATGTTTAGCGCAACATTTGCGCCCCGTGTTCAGCAGTTGGCGATGCGCGTGATGCGCAAGACCGAACGCATTGAGCTGTCAACACCTGAGCACACGCATGACAACATTGAGCAACGTTTGTACTGGGCGGACAACGCCTTTCACAAGCGTAAGTTGTTGGACCACTTTTTGCGCGACACCGAGATCAAGCAAGCGATTGTTTTCTCTAGTACGCAAATCGAGTGTGACTCGTTGGCCGAAGACCTCCAACAAGACGGCTTCTCTGCCGTCGCGTTACACGGTGCCTTGGGCCAGGCGGTNCGTAACCGTCGCCTTGCGTCGGTCCGTGATGGTACCGTTCAAATTTTGGTCGCCACCGATGTCGCGGCCCGCGGCCTAGACGTGCCGACCATTACCCATGTATTTAACTTTGGTCTTCCCATGAAGGCTGAGGACTACACCCACCGTATCGGTCGTACCGGTCGCGCTGGTCGTCAAGGTTTGGCGATCACGTTGGCTGAGTTCCGTGACCAGCGTCGCATCTTCGCCATTGAGGCGTTTACCCGTAAGCGCTTTGAAGAGAAGACGGTTGAGGGCATGGAGCCATCACGTCGTCCGAGCATNGGTGCAGGTGGTGGTGGCAACGACCGTCGCGGTAATGGCGGCCCACGTCGCAATGCCGGTGGTTTTGGTGGNTCACCTGGNTTTGGCGGTAACCGCGGTGGTAATTTTGGCGGTGGACGNCGTGAGGGCGGTGGTGGATTCGCTCCGCGCTCTGAAGGNTTCCAAGGTCGCAGCGAGCCGCGCTTTGANCCACGCTTNGANGGNCGTCCAGAGTCTCGCTCGGATGGNCGCTTNNAGGGGCGTCCAGAGCGTCGTTTCGATAACAACCGCCCGGACACCCGTGGTGGCCGGCCTTTCGAGGGCCGTTCAGAGCCGCGCTCAGAAGGTCGTGCAGACCCGCGTTTCGCAGACCGCGGTAGCCGTTTTGACACTCGCGCGCCCCGTCCAGAGTCGCGCGGTGCGGGCGCTCCTCCGCGCGGTCATGACGACCGCCGTGCGGCACCAGCTAGGAGTGCGGCCCGTCGTTAAAAACGTAGACCACACCCTCTGAACAAAGAAGCCAAACACGCCTGCGTGTTTGGCTTTTTTCGTTGTATTCTCTTGTGATGTCTTTGTTGTTTACTTCTTTTTGGCGCGCAGCTTCCTACTGCTTCTTGCCCCGAGTGATTGTTGGCTCCTTCTTGCCGTTGGTGCTCATGATGGCCGTGGTGGTAGGTCTTGGCTACGTCTATTGGGAGCCGAGCGTCGCGTATGTCACGCAGTGGATGCAGTCGACTGATCTCACGCAGAGCGTTTTAAACTGGATGGACAGTGTGGGCTGGTCGGGCTTGAGCTCAGTGGTCGCACCGTTGATCATTATTTTTGCATTTACGCCCTTGGTCGTGGTGGCCACTTTGTTGCTTGTTGCGGGGTTTATGACGCCCGCAATGGTGGGCTTGGTGGTAGATCGGCGCTTCTCTTATCTCATTAAGCGCGGTAGCAGCCACTTTTGGGGCAGTATTGTGTGGTCCGTATCCTCCACGTTGCTGGCTATTGTCATGCTGGTGGTGTCGATTCCGCTCTGGTTTATTCCGCCGCTTATTTTGTTGGTTCCGCCGCTGATCTGGGGATGGCTGACCTACCGGGTGTTTGCCTACGATGCCCTGTCAGAGCATGCCAGTGCACATGAGCGCCAGACGATTTTTCAGCGTCACCGTTTCAACCTACTGACTATGGGCGTGGTCTCTGGCTATCTTGGTGCTGCGCCGAGTTTGCTATGGGCATCTGGTGCCATTTTCATTGTGATGGCGCCGGTTTTGGTGCCTCTGGCCATCTGGATTTATACCCTTGTACTCGCGTTTTCCTCGCTTTGGTTTGCCCACTACTGTTTAGCGGTGCTCGACAACATGCGTCAGACTAGCCCTGACAGGGTGTCGGCGACCGCCTTGCAGTTGGACGCGGAAGATTTACAAGACCTTCGTGACACCAATCGTTTATAAGACCTCACTAACTATGACCCCCAACTTTGCAGCCCTCATCATTGGTGATGAAATTTTGTCCGGCAAACGTGCCGACAAGCACCTAACACAGCTGATCACCACGTTAGGCGAGCGCGGGCTGTCACTCGCCTATGCGAACTACGTGGGAGATGATCCACAACGTATTACAGACACCATTGCACACCTGGCTGATAGCGGAGATGTGGTGTTTTCGTTTGGTGGCATTGGTGCAACGCCAGATGATTACACGCGACAGTGTGCTGGGAAGGCGCTGGGGCGCGAGCTAATGCTGCACCCCGAGGCGAAGACGCTGATTGAGCAACGCATGCAAGACCTCGCCGTCGAGCGGGGTGAAACCTATGTGCCGGGGCACCCTGACAATATCCACCGCCTCAACATGGGTGTCTTCCCCGAGGGCGCAGCCATTATTCCCAACAGCTACAACCGCATACCGGGGTTTAGTGTGTCGACCACGGCAGGCGGGGCCATGTACTTTGTACCCGGATTCCCGGTGATGGCCTGGCCCATGCTGGAGTGGGTGCTGGATACCCATTACAGCGCCCACTTTGCGCGGGGTGCTTGGCAGGAACGCTCTTATATTGTGTACGGGGCGATCGAAGCGTCGCTGACACCGCTGATGCTTGCGCTTGAGTCGCAGCACAGCCAGATCAAGGTCTTTAGCTTGCCTAGCGTCGATCATCCCGAGCACGGTCGGCATGTAGAGCTGGGCGTCAAGGGGCCGACCGAGGCGGTAAGTGCCGCCTTTGTGGCGATGCGCGCGGGCTTAGATGCGCTCGGTGTTCAAGTCGGTCCAGAAATGCAGCGCGGCCAATAGGCCAGACGAGCGTGTGGACTATCGCTTGGTTTATAATCGGCCTGCGCTGTATTTTGGTGCAAATTGTAGTAAGGCACCAAAATAAAGCATAAATGTACCTTGTTGGTGCATTTGTAGCGAGGGAATTCCCAGCGTTCAAAACTTAACCCCCAGCGGTGTGCGCCAAGCCCTTGATTCACCGATAGACTCGCCGTGTGGTTTTTTAAGTGTGCTTTTGGCACAGAACCTGCTAACTCTACTTCCAAACCCTATTGATGAAACCGGATGGCATGGTGCGATCCGGTTGCTGATTTGATTACCAACCTTTCAGGAGATTTCTGATGGCCAAGACCGTCGCCGACGTGATCCAAATGGTGAAAGACAACGACATTAAGTTCGTTGATTTCCGTTTCACCGATACCCGCGGAAAGTGGCAGCACATTACTGCCCCCGTGTCTCAATTCAACGAGAGCAAGTTCGAAGAAGGCCAAGCCTTCGACGGCTCCTCCATTGCCGGCTGGAAGGGTATTGAAGCTTCCGACATGTTGTTGATGCCTGATGCAAAGACTGCTTTCATCGATCCGTTCTTTGAAGAGCCTACGTTGGTCTTAACGTGCGATGTCATCGAGCCTACCGACGGTAAGGCCTATGAGCGTGACCCACGCTCGATTGCCAAGCGCGCAGAAACCTTCTTGAAGTCCACGGGCATTGGTGACACGGCGTATTTTGGTCCAGAGCCAGAGTTCTTCTTGTTTGACGACGTCCGGTGGAGTACCGAGCCCGGTAACTCTTTCTACGCGATCGACGAGTACGAAGCACCGTGGAACACGGGTGCCAAGCTAGAGGGTGGTAACCGTGGTCACCGTCCCCGCGTCAAGGGTGGCTACTTCCCCGTTCCACCGGTTGACAGCACCATGGACATGCGCAACGAGATGTGCCAAGTCTTGGAGTCGGTTGGTATCCCTGTTGAGGTGCATCACCACGAAGTGGCCGGTGCAGGTCAGTGCGAGATCGGCACGCGTTTCTCTACCTTGGTTGAGCGCGCTGACTGGACGTTGATGCAAAAGTACGTTGTTCAAAACGTGGCGAACATCTACGGCAAAACAGCGACCTTTATGCCCAAGCCATACCACGGCGATAACGGCTCAGGTATGCACGTTCACCAGTCCATCTGGAAAGATGGCAAGAACTTGTTTGCTGGCAGCGGCTACGCAGGCCTTTCTGATACCGCGCTGTACTACATCGGCGGCATCATCAAGCACGCCCGTGCATTGAACGCGATTACCAACCCGGGTACGAACTCGTACAAGCGTCTGGTTCCCCACTTCGAAGCACCTGTGAAGCTGGCGTACTCGGCGAAGAACCGTTCCGCGTCCATTCGTATTCCAAACGTTGCGAGCGATAACGCACGCCGTGTGGAAGCCCGTTTCCCTGATCCATTGTGCAACCCATACTTGGGCTTTGCCGCGTTGTTGATGGCGGGCTTGGACGGCATTGAAAACAAGATCCATCCGGGTGAGGCCGCTACCAAGGACCTCTACCATTTGCCACCAGAAGAAGACAAGTTGGTGCCAACCGTTTGCTCTAGCTTAGACCAAGCGCTTGAGGCGTTGGACGGAGATCGTGCCTTCTTGACTAAGGGCGGTGTATTCACCGACTCTTGGATCGATGCCTACATCGAGTTGAAGATGCAAGAAGTCAACCGCTCACGTGTGGAAGTTTCCCCTGTCGAATTCGACATGTACTTCAGCATGTAAGTTGGCGCTCTGATGCGAATAAGGGCGGTTTCGACCGCCCTTTTTTTTATCAATCACTTGTCACATTGATGCCTGATCACCATGCGCACTAAAGCAGCTACCCCCGATGAGTCCGCGTCGACGGCCAGCACGGTCATTGCCGACCGCTATACGGTGTTGGATGCGCTAGCCACGTCCGTCGCGGTTGTGGACTTGCGTTCCCGCGTGACCCATCTCAATGCAGCCTTTGAAGATTTGTTAGGCATCTCCCGTCGCATCTTGATGGGGACGAAATTGGTCAACTACTTTGTGGAAGCAGATTTGCTTGCGCAATCGATTGATGCAGCCCGCAACAATGCATTCACGGTCACGCGTTTTGAGGCGACCGTTCAGCGAGACCTGTCGACTCTGGGGACCCCCGTCCATATCATCGTTTCTCGTCTAGAGGAGGTTGATCACGTGATGGTGGAGATGTTGCCTGTCGAGAAGCAATTGCGTCAAGAGCGTGAGGAGCGTTTGGTCGACCAAGCCATGGCCAACAAGGAGTTGATCCGTGGTCTCGCCCATGAGATTAAAAACCCACTGGGTGGCATTCGCGGCGCAGCACAGCTATTGGAAATGGACCTTGAGAACAAGGCCTTACACGAATACACCCAAGTCATTATTCACGAGGCTGATCGCTTGCAGACACTGGTCGATCGGCTGCTGGCGCCTCATAGGCGGCCGCACGTCGTCGCTGACATGAACATTCACGAGGTTTGCGAGCGGGTGCGCTCTGTCTTGTTGGCGGAGTATCCCGACGGACTTCACATTCAGCGCGATTACGATTTTTCTATCCCTGAGTTCCAAGGGGATAAAGAGCAACTGATACAAGCGGTGCTCAACATTGCACAAAATGCGGCGCAGGCAATGGCTGATCTGGTGCAACGAAAAAAGGCGGCGCTCACGTTTAAAACACGTGTGGCACGCCAAACGACCGTTGGCAAAGTACGCTACAAGCTGGCACTGGAATTGCATGTCATAGACAACGGCCCCGGCGTGCCTGATGCCATCAAAGACCGTTTGTTTTACCCCCTCGTATCGGGGCGTGATGGTGGGACGGGGTTGGGCCTGACCTTAGCGCAAACCTTTGTGCAGCAGCACCAAGGTTGGATTGAATGTAACAGTGAGCTTGGTCAGACCGACTTTAGGATTCTGATTCCCTTGTCATAAATGAATGGCAGTCAACTACAAGGATATGCACCATGAAGCCCATTTGGATCGTTGACGACGACCAGTCTATTCGCTTCGTCCTTGAGCGCGCGTTGCAGCGGGAGGGCTTGGTAACGCGTTCATTTACAGAAGCGAATCAGGTGCTGGCTGCTCTGGCGGATGCCGAGGCCTCTGAATTACCCAGTGTATTGGTCAGCGATATTCGCATGCCGGGGGTGAACGGTCTGGAATTGCTTGCAAAAGTGAAGACGAGACAAGCGGATCTCCCCATCATCATCATGACCGCCTACTCAGATTTGGACAGCGCGGTCTCGGCGTTCCAAGGGGGCGCTTTTGAGTATCTGGCGAAACCCTTTGATGTCACCAACGCCGTTGAATTGGTGCGTCGTGCGTTAGAGGAGTCCACAGCCGCACCCGATATGGGCGCAGCCCCTGCTATAACGCCTGAAATGTTGGGGCAAGCGCCTGCAATGCAGGAGCTTTTTCGTGCAATCGGGCGCTTGAGCCAAAGTCATGTCACGGTGCTCATCACAGGTGAGTCGGGCACGGGTAAAGAACTGGTAGCCAAGGCATTGCACAAGCATTCGCCGCGTGCTGCAGGCCCATTCGTTGCGATTAACACGGCCGCTATTCCCAAAGACCTATTGGAGTCTGAGCTCTTTGGTCATGAGCGAGGCGCGTTTACGGGGGCGCAAACCATGCGTCGTGGCCGCTTTGAGCAGGCCGATGGCGGCACCTTGTTTTTGGATGAAATTGGCGACATGCCATTTGACTTGCAGACCCGACTATTGCGGGTTTTGAGCGAAGGAAGTTTTTATCGGGTTGGCGGTCACAGCGCCATCAAGGTCAGGTGCGGGTGATCGCCGCAACACACCAAGATTTAGAACGACGCGTCGCGCAAGGACATTTTCGGGAAGATTTGTTTCACCGGTTGAACGTGATTCGACTGCGCATACCGGCGCTGCGAGAACGCTTGGACGATGTACCGGTATTGATTCGACATTTCTTGATCGTGAGTGCCAAGCAGCTAGGCGTGGAAGCTAAGCGCTTATCGCCGCCGGCGATGCGCGTCTTGTCTGCCTTTCATTTTCCGGGCAATGTCCGTCAATTGGAAAATCTGTGTCATTGGCTGAGCGTGATGGCGCCCGGTCAGGTTGTGGACGTGAAAGATTTGCCACCAGAGGTAAGCGGTCAAGAGCGCATCGCCTCAGCGGCATTTCGTGTGCCGTTGTCGCCGATGGCATCGGTGGCGTCTGACGACAACATGGACCCAAGCACCCATTCAGATACCACGCTCATGCGACCCTCGTCTGACGATGACCTACTCGGGCAAACGACGGTCGGCGCGCCTTGGATGAGCTTGGTCCAGAGTGAGGCAGCAACGCTGTTGGCGGCCGGGCATACCGACGTGTGGGACCAACTGACCCACAAGTTTGAGGCCGCACTCATCACGGCGGCCGTTGCGCACACCAGAGGGCGCCGCGTGGAGGCGGCCAACAAGCTTGGTATTGGCCGTAACACCATTACGCGAAAGATACATGA
>JGI20157J14317_10002477_pt1 | contig 15671 bp, 12 predicted proteins | sample COG_07_FD_14317 | JGI IMG/M metagenome (IMG submission 14317)
GTTGGCGACGTCGTGAATATTGGCGATCTCATCGGTGCCATTACGGTGGCCGGTGTCGCGCCTGCAGCCCCTGCAGCCCCTGCAGCCCCTGCAGTGACTGCAGCGGCACCTGCCGCCGCCCCAGCGGTTGCCGCCACGCCCGCGCCTGCCGCTGTCGCTGCGGTAGCGCCGCCGGTGGCATCGTCGGCGAGCGTGGCCGCGCACAACCCGACGGTCGCGCCGTCGGGTAGCCTGCCGTATGCCTCACCGTCCGTACGCAAGTTTGCGCGCGAACTGGGCGTGCCCTTGGCAGAAGTAAAAGGCTCGGGCGCAAAAGGGCGTATCACGCAAACCGATGTGCAGCAATTTACCCGCGCCGTGATGAGCGGGGCGGCGAAGACGACTGCGCAGGGTGCAACCTCAGGCGCCGGCGACTCGGGTGCGGCGCTGGGCTTGCTGCCATGGCCCAAAGTGGACTTTGCCAAGTTCGGTCCTGTTGAGCGCATTGAACGCTCGCGCATTAAGAAAATTAGCGCGGCTAATTTACACCGCAACTGGGTGATGATTCCTCATGTGACCAATCACGATGATGCGGATATCACCGAGTTAGAGGCATTCCGTGTTTCGACCAACAAGGAAAATGAGAAATCAGGGGTGAAGGTCACGATGCTGGCCTTCCTCATCAAGGCCTGTGTCGCGGCCTTGAAGAAGTTTCCTGAGTTCAACAGCTCGCTGGACGGCGAGCAGCTGGTGATGAAGCAGTACGTGAACATTGGTTTTGCCGCCGACACGCCGAATGGCTTGGTGGTCCCGGTGATCAAAGACGCCGATAAAAAAGGGGTGCTTCAGATAAGCCAAGAAATGGGCGAGCTGGCCAAGAAAGCCAGAGATGGCAAGTTGGGCCCTGCAGATATGACGGGTGCCTGCTTCACCATTTCTAGCTTGGGCGGCATTGGTGGACGGTACTTTACGCCCATCATCAACGCGCCAGAGGTTGCTATTTTGGGCGTGTGCCGTTCGACCACTGAGCCGGTATGGGACGGGAAGGCCTTCCAGCCTCGCTTGATGTTGCCGCTCTCTTTGTCGTGGGATCACCGCGTGATCGACGGGGCTGCGGCGGCGCGTTTTAACGCCTATCTCGGCCAAATCTTGGCGGACTTCCGTCGCGTGTTGTTGTAAGGAGCTGATATGGCATTGATTGATGTACAGGTCCCTGACATTGGCGACTTTGACGAGGTTGCCGTTATTGAGGTCTTGGTTAACGTCGGGGATACCGTCGCCGTGACCAGTCTTTGGTGACCGTGGAGTCAGACAAGGCATCCATGGAAATTCCGTCTAGCCACGCAGGCGTGGTCAAGGCGATGACTGTCAAGCTCGGTGACAAAGTCACCAAGGGTTCCGTGTTGCTACAAGTGGAAGCGCAAGTGGATGCGGCCATCCCAGCAGCGGCTGCGACCGCAGCACACACCACAGCCGCACCAGAGGCCAAGGCAGCCGTGCCCGCAGCGGTAGCTGCAAGAGCGCCCGCGGTGGCGGTCGATGCGCCCAGCGATACCGACTGCGACTTGTTGGTTTTGGGCGGTGGCCCGGGTGGCTATTCGGCTGCATTCCGTGCCGCCGATCTGGGCTTAAAAGTCATTGTGGTGGAGCGCTATGCCACGATTGGGGGCGTTTGCTTGAATGTTGGCTGCATCCCCTCTAAGGCGCTGTTGCACGTGGCGGCGGTGATGGACGAGGTCAAGCACTTTGATGCCTTGGGCATTAGCTTCGGCGCGCCCGAGGTGGACTTGAACAAGCTGCGTACACACAAAGAGACCGTCATTGGCAAGCTGACTGGTGGCTTGGCTGCAATGGCCAAAATGCGCAAGGTGGAGATTGTGCGTGGCGTGGGCAATTTTGTGGGCTCTCACCAGTTGGAGGTAGCTGAGACCGAGGGCTCGGCGCAGGCGTTGACGGGCGTGAAGCGCACGCTGAGTTTTAAGCGCGCCATCGTGGCGGCAGGCTCGCAGGCGATGCGTTTGCCCTTCATGCCAGAAGATCCGCGCGTGGTTGACAGCACGGGCGCACTGGCGCTCAAGTCAGTCCCTAAACGCATGCTGATTTTGGGCGGCGGCATTATTGGCCTGGAAATGGGTACGGTGTATTCGACGTTGGGTGCACGCCTGGACGTGGTCGAGATGATGGATGGCCTGATGCAGGGCGCAGACCGCGATCTGGTGAAGGTGTGGCAAAAAATGAATGCAGACCGTTTTGACAACATCATGTTGAAAACCAAAACGGTGGCGGCACGTGCCACGGCTGAGGGTATTGAGGTCACCTTTGAGGGCGAGGGTGCGCCAGCGCCACAGACCTACGACCTGGTGTTGCAGGCCGTGGGTCGATCTCCAAATGGTAAAAAAATTGGCGCAGACGCAGCGGGTATCGCCGTGACGGATAGGGGTTTTATCGACGTTGACATTCAGATGCGTACCAATGTGGGTCACATTTTTGCGATCGGCGATATCGTCGGGCAACCGATGTTGGCGCACAAAGCCGTACACGAGGCGCATGTGGCCGCCGAGGTCATTGCTGGCGAACTACAGGGTAATGCCGAATTAGCCAGCGCGGCCTTTAACGCACGGGTCATACCGAGTGTGGCGTATACCGATCCGGAGGTGGCTTGGGTTGGTTTGACCGANGACCAAGCCAAAGCGCAGGGGATTAAGGTTAAAAAGGGTCTTTTCCCTTGGACGGCATCGGGCCGTGCGATTGCCAATGGTCGNGATGAGGGCGTCACCAAACTGCTGTTTGATGACTCACCAGAAGCGCACGGTCATGGCAAGATTCTGGGCGGTGGGATGGTCGGNACGCATGCGGGCGACATGATTGGNGAAGTTGCGTTGGCCATTGAGATGGGTGCGGACGCGGTGGACATCGGTAANACGATTCATCCACACCCGACGCTAGGCGAGAGCATTGGTATGGCGGCAGAGGTCGCGCATGGCAGCTGTACCGATTTGCCACCCACGCGTCGTAAATAGGCAAGGTGATAAGCGGGCTGTGCCCGCCGTTCCCTGTTTATGGTTGCTCGATTTCCGCGAAGGCTTGCTCGGCTAGCGGCGGCGTTGCCACGCGGTGGGCGGCTTCGAAGCGGCGCGTCCAATAGCTGCGACGCATGTCGCTGATCCGGACACGGGCGCCTGGCTTGGGCGCATGCACAAACTTCCCGTCACCGACGTAAATGCCAACATGGCTAAACGGGCGGCGCATGGTGTTGAAAAACACCAAATCGCCTGGTCGCATGTCCGCTACGTCTATGGGCTGCGAGGCGGCAGCTTGCTCAGAGGACACGCGTGGTAAACGGATGCCAGCGGTCTGCCTGAAGACCGCTTGGACCAAGCCACTGCAATCTAGCCCCATGCTTGTTTTGGATCCACCCCAAATGTAGGGCACGCCGATGAGGCCGATGGCATTCAAGGACACCTGAGATGAGAGGCTGAGTCCTTCTTTGTTGCTGGGGTGCCAGCGGGCGATTAAACCCTTGGTGCTCAAAAACTGTCGCAGCGTGTCGGTCGGTTCACCGTTCGCGCCCCATGTCAGCTTAGGCAGGCTTGACAAGGCACACACCAAGAGCAGGGCCAAGCCCATGCGCCAGCGCGAAGTGTCTAAGGTTAGCCTGTCTCTCATACAGAAATAATAACTTAAAAAATAATTTAATCAATCACTTAGGCTGGCATTTTGATGTTTTTTGGTGGAAATGGCTCTTAGGTGAACGCCAAGGTCGGGCAGACCCTGAGTGGTGGTTGACAATAGAGGCTTATTTTGAAAGGACGCTCCGTGTTACTAGATGCAGATCAATGTCAGTTGGTGCTTATCGATTACCAAACGCGGCTGATGCCCGTGATTCACGACGGCGAGCGAGTGACCCGGAAGGCGCGGTTATTGGCACGCATAGCCCACTTGATGGGCGTTCCCGTTTGGGCAACCACCCAGCGCGCCGCGGCATTGGGCCCATTCGTGCCAGATTTGGCCTCATTGGTCACGCAACCCTTGGACAAGGTCGCCTTCAACGCCTGTGCGGAGGGGCTGCTACAGCGACTGCAACCGCCGGTAGCGCGCACGCCCGGGCATGGAAAGAACGCGCGCAGTCTGCCCAAGCATTTGCGCCAGTCTGCGCCGGCTGAAGAGCCCCCTGAGATGACCCGCCCCGTGATCGTATTAGCCGGCGTCGAGGCGCACGTGTGTCTACTCCAAACCGCGCTGAGTTTGGTGGAGCAAGAGCTGGAGGTTTGGGTGGTAAGCGACGCGAGCGGCTCGCGCGATGTGCGTGACAGTGACGCCGCTTTTGACCGTTTGGCAGGTAACGGCGTTGAGCTTGTCACCACTGAAATGGCCGCGTTCGAGTGGTTGGGCGATGCTGAGCATCCCGATTTCTCAGAAGCACTTGCGCTGATTAAAGCGGGTTAACAAACCGGGTTAACAAAGCGTGGATGGCATGGTACGGTAGGCATCGACCGCCCCAAGCCTCTGCACGTGCCGCAGGTGTCAGTCTCCTGCAAGACAGGTCCCAATAATGGAGGCTTGGTTTATTGATTGGTCGATCGTGCGCATTTGCAAGTTAGCAGACGCCGGCGGTTACCCCCTTTGAGGCTAGGATAGACATGAGCGCTGAACGCGACTTTGCAGCGGTATACCGGGAATCCCTGGAGCAACCTGAACTTTTTTGGCGCGAGCAGGCCACCCTGATCGATTGGCAGCGCCCATTTGATGTGGTGTGTGATAACAGCAAGCCACCGTTTGCTAAGTGGTTTGTGGGCGGGCAAACCAATCTATGCCATAACGCGGTCGATCGCCACGCAGCGACGCACCCCGACAGAAACGCGCTGATTTTCGTATCAACCGAGACCGATACCGAGCGTACCTACACCTTCCGTGAGTTGTTGGCCGAGGTGAAGACCATGGCCAGTGTGTTGAAGGCGCAGGGGGTGGGGAAAGGTGACCGCGTCTTGATCTACATGCCCATGATTCCCGAGGCAACGTTCGCCATGTTGGCGTGCGCACGTATTGGTGCAATTCATTCGGTGGTGTTCGGTGGCTTTGCAAGTGTGAGCCTTGCCAGCCGCATAGACGACTGTACCCCGACAGTGGTGGTGAGTGCGGATGCCGGTTCTCGTGGCGGGAAGGTCGTGCCATACAAACCCCTGCTGGATGAGGCCATTCTCTTGGCCGCGCACAAGCCGGCTAAGGTGTTACTGGTTGACAGGGGCCTGAGTGCGATGGCGCTTCAAGCAGAGCGTGATCTTGACTACGCCGTGGTGTCGGCCGCCCACCGCGATGCGGATGTGCCTTGCGAGTGGTTGGCGTCGACTGATACCAGCTACATCTTGTACACCAGCGGTACGACAGGCAAGCCCAAGGGGGTGCAACGTGACGTCGGGGGCTATGCAGTCGCGTTGGCGGCGAGTATGCAGCACATTTTTATGGGGCAAGCTGGGGAGACCTACTTTGCCACCAGTGATATTGGTTGGGTGGTTGGGCACTCCTACATTGTCTATGGGCCACTGATTGCGGGGATGGCGACCGTTATGTACGAGGGCTTGCCGATTCGACCCGATGCGGGTATCTGGTGGCAAATGGTTGAGAAATACCGAATTTCGGTCATGTTCAGTGCCCCCACCGCCATTCGCGTTTTAAAAAAATACGACCCCGCCTTCATTAAAAATGCCGATCTTTCCAGCCTCAAAGGCCTGTTCTTAGCCGGGGAGCCGTTGGACGCGCCGACCGCGAGTTGGATATCCGATGCATTAGAACGCCCCGTCATTGACAACTACTGGCAAACCGAGACCGGCTGGCCGATTTTGACCTTGGCAAATGGTATTTCCGAGGGCAAGACGAAGTTAGGCAGTCCGGGTGTGCCCATGTATGGCTATGACGTCAGAATCATCGACGAGCAAACCGGCCAAGACATCACTGAGCCCAATACCAAGGGGGTGGTTGCCATNGAGGGGCCTATGCCNCCGGGCTTCATGCAGACGGTTTGGCAAGACGACAAACGGTATGTCGACACCTATTGGCGCAGTATTCCTGGCCGCTTGGTTTACAGCAGCTTTGACTGGGGCATTCGCGATGCGGATGGTTACTTCTTTATCTTGGGACGGACCGACGATGTGATCAATGTGGCGGGACACCGCTTGGGTACGCGTGAGATCGAAGAGAGTATTGCGAGCCATAGCGCGATCATGGAGGTGGCTGTGGTGGGTGTGGCGGATCAGCTGAAAGGACAAGTCGCGATGGCCTTTGCGGTGTTGAAGGACGCCGATGCCTATGCATCGCCTGAGGCCAAGCTGCAGCTCGAGGGGGCCCTCATGAAAGTGGTCGACGAGCAGTTGGGGGCAGTGGCGAGACCGTCGCGTATCCCTTTGTCACGTTGCTGCCCAAGACCCGCAGCGGCAAGCTGCTACGCCGCGCGATTCAAGCGGTTTGCGAGGGGCGCGATCCCGGTGACCTCACGACCATGGACGACCCCAGCGCCTTGGCGCAGGTAACCGCCTTGGTGGGCGGTAGCTGACCGAGACGGGGACTCCCCGCTCAGTCTTGCTGAGTTGAGTTAGGGCGCGATAAGGGCTATGATTGACTTGTTAATCACTATATTCAATTTCGCGCATGAATGAACATAACCAAGTGGCCAATCAGCAGACCCCGGACGCGGAGGCATCTCAACCGGAGGGCGCCCGCGTTTTTGAGTTGGCGGCTGAGTTGTTCAGTGTGCTCTCAACGCCCATGCGCTTGCGTATCCTGAGCGCCTTGTGCAACGAGGAGAAGTCGGTCAGCCAAATGCTGACCGAGATCGATACCACTCAGCCCAATTTATCTCAGCACCTAAACGTACTGTACCGATGCGGCGTCTTAGCGAAGCGCAAGCAGGGAACACAGGTTATCTATCGGGTGCAAAGTGAGCAGGCGGTAACGCTTTGTCGCAGCGTTTGCACGCAAATTGCCATCGAGATGGACTCGCCGTCGGACGTCCCAGCCGACAAGCGTCTGTTGGCTCGCGTCTTTTAATTGTTACCTCAATCCGCCATCCGGTTCTTTTCACACGACAGATCTCGCCTTTCTAAGGCCTTATCTGCCTATTTGCCCACATCGGTCTATCTTTTTGGCGTCTATCGCCGATTAGGTGGCAGAATACGGGCTGCACAACGACCCTTCCTTGTCACTGTCGCATCCGCCAATCGGTTCAGCCGTGTCGCGGGAGGTTTTTTTACCCAACTTATGTTTTCCCTAGGAAAACGGAGGTCAGCGAATCAATGAGCGAGACGAACAGCGTCTATATTGCCTTTAACGGCAACTCGTACCTTTTCGGCGGTAACGCACCGTACGTAGAGGAAATGTACGAGAACTATCTCGACAACCCCAGCAGTGTGACGGATGAGTGGCGAAGCTACTTTGATGCCTTGCAAAACGTGCCGGCTGTCGATGGCTCTGATTCACGTGACCTACCCCATCTGCCTGTTGTCAATGCGTTTGCCGAAATGGCGAAGCAGGGAACGACGCGCGTGGTGCAAAGTAACGCAGACTCCCAAATGGGCAGAAAGCGCGTGGCTGTTCAGCAGCTCATCGCCGCCTACAGAAACGTGGGTGCGCGCTGGGCAGACTTGGATCCGCTGAAGATTGCGGACCGAGAAAACATCCCAGAACTTGACCCCGCTTTCTACGGTTTGACCGACGCGGATCAAGAAACAATTTTCAACACCAGCAACACGTTCTTTGGTAAAGAAACGATGTCGCTGCGCGAGTTGCTCAACGCGTTGCGCGACACGTACTGCGGCACCTTGGGTGCTGAGTACATGTACATCACAGACCAGACGCAAAAGCGTTGGTGGCAAGAGAAGCTGGAGAGTATTCGTAGCAAGGCGGTACTGAACGCTGAGCAGAAAACCCATATTTTGGGTCGCCTCACGGCGGCAGAGGGCTTGGAGCGTTTTCTCCACACCAAATACGTGGGTCAAAAGCGATTCTCCCTAGAAGGTGGTGAGAGTTTCATCGCCGCCATGGATGAGTTGATCATGCGTGCGGGTGAAAAAGGTGTGCAAGAAATTGTGATTGGCATGGCCCACCGCGGGCGCTTGAACGTGCTGGTGAATACCTTAGGCAAAATGCCTAAAGACCTGTTTGCCGAGTTTGATCACACCGCACCTGAAGACTTGCCCAGCGGTGATGTGAAGTACCACCAGGGTTTCTCCAGCGATGTGCCGACACCCGGTGGCCCTGTCCACTTGACGCTCGCGTTCAACCCGTCGCACCTAGAAATTGTGAATCCCGTCGTCGAAGGCTCTGTGCGCGCGCGCATGGATCGTCGTCATGACCCGAAAGGGGAGCAAGTGCTGCCGGTATTGGTTCACGGTGATGCCGCTTTCGCTGGACAAGGCGTGGTCATGGAAACCTTGGCATTGGCCGAGACTCGGGGCTACACCACGGGTGGTACGGTGCATTTGGTCATCAACAACCAGATTGGTTTCACCACGAGTGACCCGCGTGATAGCCGTTCCACGCTGTACTGTACCGACGTCGTGAAGATGGTTGAATCACCCGTGTTGCACGTTAACGGTGATGATCCTGAGGCGGTGGTGCTGGCAACGCGCTTGGCACTTGAATACCGCATGGCCTTCCAAAAAGATGTCGTGGTGGACATCGTCTGTTTCCGCAAGCTAGGCCACAACGAGCAAGACACCCCGAGCATCACGCAACCCTTGATGTATCGCCGCGTCGCCACGCACCCTGGCACACGCAAACTGTACGCTGACCGGCTGGCTGCACAGGGAATGGGCGACACCTTAGGCGACGATTTGGCGAAAAGCTATCGTTCTGCTTTGGATGAGGGTCGCCACACTGTTGACCCCGTACTGACGAACTTCAAGAACAAGTTCGCGGTGGACTGGGCGCCCTATTTGGGCAAGCCGTGGACAGATGCGGGTGACACCTCAATTCCTGAGTCAGAGTGGCGTCGTTTGGCCGAGCGTCTGACGACGATTCCAGACCACATCACGCCACATCCGCTGGTTAAAAAAGTGTACGTCGACCGCGCAGCCATGGGGCGTGGTGATGTGCCCGTCGACTGGGGGATGGGCGAGCATATGGCGTTCGCGTCACTGGTCTCTAGCGGTTTTCCTGTTCGCTTGTCTGGCGAAGACTGTGGTCGTGGCACCTTCACGCACCGCCACTCGGTTATTCATGACCAAGGGCGTCAAACACGCCTCGAAGACAACGCCTATGTGCCCTTGGAAAACGTGTCCGAGGCACAAGCGCCGTTCGTGGTGATCGATTCCATTTTGTCTGAAGAGGCCGTCTTGGGTTTTGAGTACGGCTATGCATCCAATGACCCCAATACGCTGGTTATTTGGGAGGCCCAGTTCGGTGACTTCGTGAACGGTGCGCAGGTTGTGATCGACCAATTCATCGCGTCAGGCGAGGTGAAGTGGGGCCGTGTAAACGGTATCACGCTGATGTTGCCGCATGGGTACGAAGGACAGGGGCCTGAGCACTCCTCGGCGCGCTTGGAGCGTTTCATGCAATTGGCTGCCGACACAAACATTCAGGTTGTTCAACCGACGACGGCAAGTCAGATTTTCCACGTGCTTCGTCGACAGATGGTGCGTGGTTTGCGTAAGCCGCTGATCATCATGACGCCTAAGAGTTTGTTGCGAGCCAAGGATGCAACGTCACCGATGTCGGAGTTCACAAGCGGTATTTTCCAAACCGTGATCCCCGAGACCAACCCGGCGGTTGTGAAAGCTGCGGCCAAGGTCAAGCGCATCATTTGCTGCTCTGGCAAGGTCTACTACGACCTCATCCGCAAGCGCGAGGAGATGGGCGTCAAAGACGTTGCCGTCATTCGGGTGGAGCAGTTGTATCCGTTTCCACACAAGGCGTTCGCGGCAGAAGTCAAACGCTATCCCAACGCGTCTGACATGGTGTGGTGCCAAGACGAGCCACAGAACCAAGGTGCTTGGTTCTTTGTTCAGCACTACATACACGAAAACATGCGCGATGGTCAGCGACTCGGCTACGCCGGTCGTGCGGCCTCGGCCTCACCCGCTGTGGGCTATGCGCATTTGCACCAAGAGCAACAGAAGGCCCTCATCGAGGGGGCGTTCGGCAAGCTCAAGGGCTTTGTGTTGACGAAATAAGCTGAACCGCATTGATCTAGGTCGCCCATGAACGCGCAACGCCGCGGTCGTGGGCCCTAACCGAAAAGAATTCAAGGAAACTGAAGATGGCAATCGTAGAAGTCAAGGTCCCCCAACTGTCTGAGTCTGTTGCTGAAGCGACGTTGATGACGTGGAAAAAGAAGCCGGGCGACGCCGTGGCGATGGACGAAATTTTGATTGAGGTTGAGACCGATAAAGTGGTCTTGGAAGTGCCCGCACCGGCTGCGGGTGTGATGGCGGAGTTGGTTGAAGCCGATGGCGCAACCGTCGCCTCAGAGCAGGTGATTGCCCGCATTGATACCGATGGCGTTGGTACTGCTGCAGCCCCGGCAGCGGCGGCAAGCGCGCCGGCGGCAGCAGCTGCTCCCGCATCCGCGTCTGCATCGGCACCCGCATCCAGTGCGGCATCGACCAGCAAGGCAGGCGTGGCGTCCCCAGCCGCGGCCAAGCACATGGCCGACAACGGTATGGCCGCCGGCTCGGTTGCAGGAACGGGCAAAGACGGTCGCGTGACCAAGGGTGACGTGTTGGCGGCGGTGGCTGCGCCCAAAGGCGCTGTCACCTCCACCGCATCCATTCCAACGGGCATCCCTAGACCGCTTTGCAACAAGTCGCCACCTTAGCGCCAGACCTTGGAGACCGTCCTGAGCAACGTGTGCCCATGACTCGTCTGCGCGCGCGCGTGGCCGAGCGCCTCTTGCAGTCGCAAGCGACCAACGCCATCCTGACGACTTTCAACGAAGTCAACATGGCGCCGATCATGGAGTTGCGCAAAAAGTATCAGGACAAATTCGAAAAAGAACACGGTGTTCGCTTGGGCTTCATGAGCTTTTTCGTGAAGGCAGCGGTTGCCGCGCTGAAGCGTTACCCCGTGTTAAACGCCTCTGTAGACGGCAATGACATCGTGTATCACGGTTACTTTGATATCGGTATCGCTGTTGGCTCGCCGCGTGGGTTGGTGGTTCCTATTTTGCGTAACGCAGACCAGTTAAGTTTTGCCGACATCGAGAAAAAGATTGCCGAGTTTGGTAACAAAGCCAAAGAAGGTAAGTTGGGTCTGGATGACATGACGGGCGGCACCTTTTCGATCTCCAACGGCGGGGTGTTCGGCTCTATGCTGTCAACGCCCATCATTAACCCGCCGCAAGCCGCCATTTTGGGCGTGCATGCGACCAAAGATCGCGCCGTGGTTGAAAATGGTCAAGTGGTTGTGCGCCCCATTAACTATCTTGCAATGAGCTATGACCACCGAATCATTGACGGCCGTGAGGCGGTACTTGGTTTGGTGACGATGAAGGAGGCACTTGAGGATCCTTCACGCTTGTTGTTCGGTATTTAATTAGAGAGCGGAAAATATGTCACAGAACTTTGATATCGTCGTTATTGGCGCGGGCCCAGGCGGGTACGTTGCGGCGATCCGAGCCGCACAGTTGGGCTTTAAAGTGGCCTGTATCGACGAGTGGGAAAACGCAGCCGGAGGCCCTGCGCCTGGCGGTACATGTACCAACGTCGGTTGTATCCCATCCAAGGCCTTGTTGCAGTCATCTGAGCACTTTGAGCAGGCGGGTCATCACTTTGCTGACCATGGCATCGGCATCAAAGGGCTGAGCATGGATGTGGCGCAAATGATTGCGCGCAAGGATGCGGTGGTCAAACAAAACAACGACGGCATCCTGTATTTGTTTAAGAAAAACAAGGTCAGCTTCTTCCATGGTCGTGGCTCATTTTTGTCACGCACCGATGGTCTCTTTGAGTTGTCGGTAACCGGTAAGTCAAACGAGACCCTGCAAACACGGCACGTCATTGTGGCCACCGGTTCATCGGCGCGCCCCTTGCCGGGTATCGAGTTTGATGAGGTGAACGTCCTTTCTAACGACGGCGCCTTGCGCGTGGGTGCAACACCCAAGCGTTTGGGCGTGATTGGGTCTGGTGTGATTGGCCTGGAAATGGGATCGGTCTGGCGCCGTTTGGGTGCCGAGGTGACTGTGCTCGAAGGCTTGCCCACCTTCTTGGGTGCGGTAGACCAACAAATTGCGAAAGAGGCGCATAAGGCCTTTGTCAAGCAGGGCCTAAAGATTGAGCTGGGCGTTAAGGTGGGTGAGATCAAAAACACCAAGAAGACCGTGTCGATTGCCTATACCGATGCAAAAGGTGGTGCGCAAACACTGACCGTTGACAAGCTGATCGTCTCGATTGGCCGCGTCCCCAACACGGCGGGGCTTAACGCAGAAGCCGTAGACCTCAAGCTCGATGAGCGCGGTGCGATTGAGGTGGATGCGAATTGCCGTACCAATGTCGCCGGCGTGTGGGCTGTGGGCGACGTGGTGCGCGGCCCGATGCTGGCGCACAAGGCTGAGGAAGAGGGCGTTGCCGTCGCCGAGCGCATTGCGGGTCAGCACGGTCATGTCGATCTCGACTTGGTTCCTTGGGTGATTTACACCAGTCCTGAGATTGCATGGGTGGGTAAGAACGAGCAACAACTGAAAGAACAAGGCATTGCGTTTAAAGCCGGTACCTTCCCGTTTTTGGCCAATGGCCGTGCGCGCGCATTGGGTGACACGACCGGTATGGTGAAAATGCTGGCGGACGCGACAACCGATGAAATTTTGGGTGTTCACGTGGTTGGCCCCATGGCCAGCGAGTTGATTGCAGAAGCCTGTGTGGCCATGGCATTTAAAGCCAGTAGCGAGGATATAGCGCGTATTTGCCATGCGCACCCGTCCTTGTCTGAGTCAACCAAAGAAGCGGCTTTGGCCGTAGATAAGCGCACCCTGAATTTTTAAGGGAACGCCCTGCCGGCGTGACAGTCGGCAGAAGTGACCGCTGGTAACCTGAGGGCCCAGCGGTTATTTTTTATGGCGCGTCACCTGCGACGTGCACCTCCTGCCTGACCTATGCCCATCACCCCGTCCGAGTCTATTCCGCAACCCATCGCCGCGACTGGCCGCCCGCCTGTGGTGGAGCAGGCTGACCCAGCGGTGCTGGCATTGTCTCAAGGTGGGTCAGTAGAGCGAGCCTATGCGGCGGCGCTACAGGCTAAGGGCTATCAGACAGATCCAGCGCAATTGCTCGCAATCAAAGCGTTGCAGCGCTGTGCGGACGAATGGACTCAATACAAAAGCAAGCGCGCGAACATCGTTAAGAAGTTGTTCTCTCGTCCACAGGTTCCGCGTGGCGTTTATATGTTTGGCGGGGTCGGCCGAGGCAAGAGTTTCCTCATGGACTGTTTTTTTCAAGCCGTCCCTATCGAGCGAAAGACGCGCTTACATTTCCATGAATTTATGCGGGAAGTGCATAGAGAGTTACGCGAGTTACAAGGCACGGTAAACCCCTTGGATGAGCTCGGTAAACGCATGGCAAAACGATTCAAGCTGATTTGCTTTGATGAGTTCCATGTCGCTGACGTCACCGATGCGATGATTCTTCACCGGTTGTTGGTGGCTTTGTTCACCCACGGTGTGGGCTTTGTAACCACGTCTAACTTCAAGCCAGATGACTTGTACCCCAATGGGCTGCACCGCGATCGGATCTTACCGGCGATTGCGCTTTTGAACGAGCGGCTGGAAGTCTTGAGCGTCGATGCAGGCACAGACTACCGTAGTCAAACACTGGCGTTGATGGACTTCTACCATCAGCCCAACGGTGCCGTAGCGGATACCGCCATGTCCGACGCCTTCACCCGCTTAGCGGAGGCTGCTGACGAGGCTCCTACCGTGCACATTGAGGCGAGAGACATTACCGCTAGACGTAAAGCGGGTGGCGTGATTTGGTTTGACTTCCGGGTGCTGTGCGGTGGTCCCCGTTCGCAAAACGATTACTTGGAAATCGCCACCCAATTCCATACTGTTTTCTTGAGTGATGTGCCGGAGATGGACGTGCGTCAGTCCAGTGAGGCCAGACGGTTTACGTGGCTGGTTGACGTGCTTTACGATCGCCGCGTCAAGCTCGTCATGTCTGCTGCGGTTGAGCCTGAGCGGCTGTATGTAACGGGTCCCATGGCGCACGAGTTTGTCCGAACGGTCTCACGTTTGGCCGAGATGCAGTCACAGGCATTTTTAGAGGAAGCCCGTCGTGATGTTGATACCGGGCTGACCTGATGGCCACAGCAGACTGGGTGGCGGATATCCCGTGGGTGCAGCGTGCGGTCAACGCGTTTTCTGCCACGGGTGAGATGGGGTTGGCGGATGTGAACTACCGCCCACGGGCAGGGCAGCAGCGCATGGTGCAGCTGGTGGCCGACACCATTGCCCGCTCTGGTGCGCTGGTCGTTGAGGCGGGCACCGGCACGGGGAAGACCTTTGCCTATTTGGTTCCCGCTTTGTTGAGCGGAGAGCGTGTGATGGTGTCGACCGCGACCAAAGCGCTGCAAGACCAACTGTTTTTTAGAGACCTCCCGGGCTTGATTAACCGGCTGGGAATCCCCGTGCGCACCGCACTGCTAAAAGGGCGTAACAACTATCTGTGTACACACCGATTGAAAACGCACCTAGAGAGCGGAGCGATTGGTGATCGATTTTTAACCCGAGCCCTCGCGCAGGTGCAACGCTGGGCTGTTACGACGGTCAGCGGTGATTTGTCTGAGATGCCCGGTTTGGACGAGCGATCGGCCGTGATCCCGCTGGTGACGTCGAACCGTGATAACTGCCTTGGCGGTCAATGCCCCGACTTTAAGACCTGTCATTTACAGACCGCTAGGCGAGAGGCGCTAGCGGCTGACTTGGTGGTGGTGAACCACCACTTATTTTTTGCGGACCAAGCCATTCGCGAGTCCGGTATGGCAGAGTTACTGCCATCGGTGGGGGTTGCTATTTTTGACGAGGCGCACCAGCTCAATGAAATTGGCGTTCTTTTCTTGGGCACCCAACTGTCATCTTTTCAGTTATTGGACTTCAACCGTGATGTACTCGCCGCCGGGCTACAGCATGCGCGGGGTCTGTGCGATTGGACGGAGATCACTGGCCACTTTGAGCGTTGTATTCGCGATGTGCGTTTAAGTTTGCCGGTAACAAGACAAAAAACCAGCACGCGATTCCCTTGGGTTGATGGCGTACCGGCGGGTGCCGACCCCACCTTGTGGGCGGAGTCTGTTGGCGCATTAGATGTGTCCTTCGACGTGTGCGCGTTGCGCTGGATAGCGTGAGCGAGTTAGCGCCCGACTTCGAGCGCTTGGTCGCACGATGCGAAACCAGCGTGGCACGATTGCGCGATTTGCGACAAGACGTTGCCGACGACCATGTGCGCTGGCTAGAGGCGGGTAGCCAGTGGCGATGGGTGGATAGTCCACTGGACAGCGCGGCTGCTTTTCAGCGCGCAGCCCAAATGGCTGCGCGGGGTGCGTCATCGGCTGGTGTGGATAGCGCGTCGATTTCGAAAACAGGCACGGACGCGGACGCGGACGCAGAAACGGACACCGATGGTGAGCACAAAGGCTCAGGCCCCAAGGCCTGGATTTTTACGTCAGCGACCCTGGGTGACGATGCGCAGTTAGATTGGTTTGCCAAACCC
>JGI20157J14317_10002513_pt1 | contig 15527 bp, 14 predicted proteins | sample COG_07_FD_14317 | JGI IMG/M metagenome (IMG submission 14317)
TACTGAAGAAACAAGACATTTAAAAACAGGCTGGTTCTTAATCATCCAAGTTCATTGTAGTATATTATTTTCGTTTTTTAGATTAGAATTTTCCCGTCTAAGTGACGTTAACTCATCATTTTTACGACGATTATTGTGACGAGGGAATAAAGTGCAATACCCCCACCAATAAGAAATACAGCCCAGTTTTTACTCACCGTGGCCGTAGCCATAGATTTCATTTGATACATTAGGTCTGGCCAAGTGTAGGACACAAAGTCTCCCTGAGTGAATACCGCTTTTATATGTCCTTTGCTATCGACGACCGGAAGACGTCTGAANCGTTCATTAGACATAATCCTCAGCCAATCAATTAAATCATCAGTTTCACGNGCTAACCGTGGATTTGGGGTCATTATGTCTCCCACAACAGTCTTTTTTGCATTTAGCTCTTTACCGACAACTTTATTCATTACATCCCGTTCAGTTAGGACACCAATGACCTTTTTATTTCCATCAATGATAATAACGGCGCCATAGCTTTTCTCTGACATCATTAATACGGCATCAAACACTGTAGTGTTTATGGTGCAGGTTAAAGGCTGCTGTTTTAGCCGATATTCCGGACGATCCATCAGCCGGTTTCCTGGTCGGATAGCTTTTTCTGGCATGTTTTTAACCTTTAATTAAAAGTATTTAATTTGAGATAGCGTTCTGCTGTCGTCATTGCAAGCGTAGGTCAAATTGGTGTTGGCAATGCTGCTCATGAAATATTTTTTAAAACTAGGCTACACCCATTGTTAGTTTAATATTTTCTTGAGGTATGAATGAAGAATGAGATAGGACACTATTTAAAGTAAGAAAAAAAATTACAATTTGAACTAAAGTACTGATTTAAATTGCTTTATTGAAATTCAGTCTTTGATCAATTGTTTTGGGCCAGAGAACGGTATGAATAGTGAAAATTTAGTAGCTTTTTTAAAAAGCCTACAAAAAAGTGGCGTTATCAACTCGATCCTTCATGTTATAGTGGGTCGCCCTGGCCCTTTAATTAACGTTTTTTGGGGATCAAAATGAATAATCGTATAAAAGCAATCAGTTATACACTTTTACTGTCGTAGGGTCAGCTTGAGTAATTTCCAATTTAGTATTGAAATCCGTGTTCGATGAAAATAGAATGATAAACATTGGCAGTGTAGAAAAGCACTGCTTGCAAGGCTGAATAAAATCGGCCGACATTTTTGGAGGAAAGAAAATGAAACAAATATTTGGTCGAGTTAAATTATTGATGGCGTCAGCAGCATTAGTTGCCGCGCCTTCTTTAGCATCTGCGAGCTCAAATCTAGAGTCGAATGATTTTGTTGGAATTTCATTCTGGTTAATCTCAATGGCTTTAGTTGCGGCTACTGCGTTCTTCTTCTTGGAAACCCAGCGGGTTGAAGGCAAGTGGAAGACATCGCTGACCGTTTCAGGTCTCGTAACATTAGTTGCAGCAGTACACTACTTTTACATGCGTGACGTGTGGGTCGAAACAGGTGCAACACCGTTAGTATACCGTTACATTGATTGGCTAATTACAGTGCCACTCTTGATGGTTGAGTTCTACTTAATTCTGCGCGCGATTACCGCAGTTTCTGGTGGAGTATTCTGGCGTCTAATGATTGGTACAGTTGTAATGCTAGCAGCTGGCTATATGGGCGAAGCTGGATACATCAATACAATGTTAGGTTTCGTGGTAGGTATGGTCGGTTGGGCATACATCCTTTATGAGATTTTCCTTGGTGAAGCTGGAAAAGTTGCGGCGGAAAAAGCCCCGGCATCGGTACAGTCCGCGTTTTCAACAATGCGTTGGATCGTAACAATTGGTTGGGCTATTTACCCACTAGGTTATTTCATGGGTTACTTTGGTGGCCTGGGTGTAGAAGAATCAGCTAATGCGCTGAACATTATCTACAACCTAGCAGATGTTCTGAACAAAATTGCATTTGGTGTAATCATCTGGAATGTTGCAGTAACAGAGTCTGACGCTTCCAAATAAGGTGTCCTTTGAGGTGGCCAAATGGCCACCTCATTCTAATTTAAGAGCGGTGTTCTTTATCAGAGGATGGTACGGACTATGCCAAGCAAATTTGAGCTTTTTGGCGCTAATCCCTCAAGCGATAAAAAACACTTAGATTTTCACTCTGCTACAGATAAAAATCTACATCATTTCATACTGGACAGATTACCTAAAAATAATTCAGCTTTAGCTGATAGTGCGCATCATCATTTTGCGGGACCGGGTAAAATGTTGCGAGCAAAAATGGCGCTTCACGCGGCAAGAACGCTTAAGATAGATACTACCGCCGCAATGCATTGGGCTGTAGCAGTAGAGGTACTCCACAACGCATCTCTGATACATGACGATGTCTGTGATGATGATAGATTTCGCCGTGGTCGGCCGTCAGTTTGGTCAAAGTATGGGCGTAACATGGCGCTAACACTTGGGGACTGGCTCGTGGCTCTGGCCTTTGAGTTGGCTGCTGAGGCTGGGCAACGATCACAGACCCCATTGTTAGTAAAGATTTTGGCTCAACACATGGCCACAACTACAGCTGGAGAAGCAGCTGAATTTGCATTGCAATCAGCCCCCCAATGGGAGCGTTATGTTGAAATTGCAGCTGATAAAACAGCACCGCTACTAACAGCTCCACTGGAAGGTGTAGCGGCAATGGCGCTACAGTTAAATGAAACCTCTTCAATCGCAGCCTATTTCCGCAGTTTAGGAACAGCTTATCAAATAGCGAANGATATTATGAATTTTCGTNCCCTGGATAGTGCTGAGGATCAGGGCTCTGATCTTGCGAGGCGCGCACCTAATGCTGTTGTGGTGTTNTATNGGCAGGCGTTAACGGCAGAGCGTATTGCTGCATTTGATGCTTGGTATATTGCTCGCTCNAATGCTGATATTGAGACATATCATCAAGATATTTTGAAATCTGATGCGATGGCTAAGAGCGCTCANGAAATGCAAAAAATCCTTGCTAAAACAGACAGCGCTGCAGAGGCGTTACCATCGGGATTGTTGGAGGCGATTTTACCTGTACAATTGCTTCTTGAGCAAGCATGTCTGAAATCTGTAGCTCCAACTAATTGTTAGCTAGCACTACAAGATATAGAGAACATGAAATCAGAAATTTTGCAGACTAAAAATAATGGCATGAATTCAGGGACTGTTCTGGTAATCGGAGCAGGGTTTGGAGGAATTGCGGCAGCCTTGCGCATGCGTGCAAAGGGATTTGATGTTACCCTAGTTGATCGATTGAAGGCGATTGGTGGACGGGCCCAGGTGTTCGAAAGGGGTGGCTTCCGACATGACGCAGGGCCGACGGTTATAACTGCGCCATTTTTATTTGATGAGTTGTTTGAACTTTTTGACGAGAAGCGTAGTGACCATGTTGAGTTTCGTTCACTAGATCCTTGGTACCGCTTTTATTTTCATGGTGGGCGACAGTTTGATTATCGACGCTCAATTGAAGACACAAATGTAGAAATAAGAAAATTTAATTCTGCAGATGTAAAAGGTTACGAGCGTCTTCTCGCAACTTCGAAGGCTATATTTGACATCGGTTTCGAAAAACTTGCTGATCGTCCGTTTCACAAAGTAAGAACGATGTTAGCGCAAATACCAAGTTTGTTGCGCTTGAAAAGCTATTATTCCGTAGCTGGAATTGTTAATCGGCATTTAAAACATCCTCTACTTAGGCAGGCATTTTCAATTCATCCTTTACTCGTGGGTGGCAATCCATTCACCACAACTTCAATCTATGCTTTAATACATTATTTGGAACGTCGATGGGGTGTATATTTTTGCATGGGGGGTACCGGTAAGCTCGTGCAGGCTTTGCACGAATTACTTACACGCGTTGGCGTCAAAGTCGAGCTGGGTGTCGATATCGACGAAATTACTTTAGACCAAGGCCGTGCTACTGGCGCAATCGCTCGAGATGGCCGGGTATTTAATGCTGAACGTATAATTTGTAATGGTGATCCGCCAACCGTTTATGCGCAGATGTTGCCGGCTGATGGCAATCGGCGAAAAAGATTAGCGTCTGATAAATTTACACACTACTCTATGGGTTTATACGTTTTATTTTTTGGTACCAAGCGTCAATACCCTGATGTCGCTCATCATACCATTTGGATGGGAGCGCGCTACAAAGAACTATTATCGGATATTTTTGATAAAAAAATTCTCGCAGACGATTTCTCATTATACGTCCACCGCCCAACTGCAACTGATCCTAGTTTTGCGCCTGAAGGCTGTGATAGTTTTTATGTGCTTTGTCCTGTGCCAAACTTACGAGGCAAGGTCGATTGGGCTCGAAAAGGCTCCGGAGTTGAGGAATAAAATTGTTAATGCGTTGTCTGAAACTATAATGCCAGAATTGGACACTATGATAACTGAAGATTTTTGGATGACCCCTGAGGACTTTAAAAATGATTACCGTTCTATGCATGGCGCCGGATTCTCAATAGCACCAATTTTTACTCAATCAGCATGGTTTAGATACCACAACCGTGACCCACATATCCCTAATCTTTACTTCTCAGCAGCGGGAGCCCACCCGGGTGCTGGCATGCCTGGTGTACTATGTTCAGCAAAAGTAGTTGAAGCTTTGATTGATGAAGAATTGAAGGGTTAGACACTTTATGTGCTACATTCTTACATCATGAATTCGAACGAAAGTCTTTCTGCGGAGCGTTCTTTAGCTCAAAATGGCAAAAGCTTTCATTGGGCGAGACGATTTTTGGGAGAAAAAGTTGGAGGTGATGCTGCGCAGCTCTATAGTTTTTGCCGTATTCTAGATGACATGGCTGATGGTGATATTGTTGATGGACCTCTGAGATTAAACAATGTTCGTGCCGGATTAAAGAACTCACGAATAGCAGATGACCATTTATTACCCGACTTGAAGATCTTTGTTTCGTCTAAGGATATATCAGCTGAGATTGTAGTTGCATTGATTGATGGCCTGCTCCAAGACCAACAAACAGTTGCCGTGCCTGACGAGCGCGCCCTTTTGCGTTATAGTTATAGGGTTGCTGGAACAGTTGGCCTGATGATGAGTACGGTTCTTGGGTGCTATGATGTGAAAGCGTTAAAACATGCCATAGACCTTGGGATTGCGATGCAACTCACTAATATAGCGCGCGACGTACTGGAAGATGCACAAATGGGACGGCGTTATCTGCCAGCCACTTGGGTTGGCGAAATGCCCCCAGAACACATTCTTGAAATCTCTAAAATTGCGCAAAATTCTTCTGAAAGGGAATTAATATCTGCTGCAGTTGCTCAGTTAATACAACTTGCTGAGACTTACTACGCAAGTGGAATTAAGGGTTTGGTATATTTGCCTCTCCGTTCACACTTGGCTATTGCGGTTGCTGCCCAAGTCTACCGCCAGATTGGATTGCAAATTTCCGCTAAAGGTTATTGTTGGTACCAAGGTAGAGAAGTGACCAGCAAAAGTACAAAATTAGCCTGTACTTTTAGTGCTCTCCGCAGCTTGCCCTGGCGTTTACGGCCGTATCCGAGCCATAAAGTGCGGTTACATGATTCACTCGCGGGCCTTCCATATGTCTGATGAACCCGCATCGCTTGAACCAAGGATTGCTATTGCAGTTATAGGTGATGGCTGTGCTGGGCTTTCTCTTGCTGCACAAGCGGCATCTTTGCCTGAGCATGAAATTCATTTGTTTTCGCCTCAAATAGATACGCCTGAGTTTGATCATGTTTGGGGCTATTGGCAAATGGATTGGCTGCAGGATGTGATTGGGCTTGCTGATAAAACTTGGCACAGATGGTCGATACAAACTGCCGATACTGAGATAGAAATGGAAGCTTCTAAACACCCATATCAAGTGGTAACACGTAAAAAATGGCTGGGCTATTGTCGTTTAAAGGCTAAGCAGAATGGTGTTAGCTTTAACACTGACATGTCACTAATTGATAATTTTTCCAATGAGTATGTGTTTGATAGCAGACCGCCAAGGACCAGTTCCAATATGATGTTACAGCACTTTATTGGTTGGGAAGTGCATGCGAAGCCTGGCAGCTTTGACGATAGTAAGGCTATCTTAATGGATTTCCGTTGTGATCAATCTCATGGAATGCACTTTATATACTGTCTACCTTTTTCTGATAGTCAGGCCTTAGTAGAGTCCACAGTTTTCTCACCAAATATTGAACAAGATGATTTTTATGAAGCTGCAATCTCAACTTGGTTATCGGATTGCGCTGGAGTTGGTCAATTTAAAGTTTTAAGACGTGAGAAAGGAGCAATACCACTTGGCCTTATGCGTCGCCATGATCAAAATTATCAAGGTATTGGTGGAAACTGTGGCGCAATCAGACCTTCAAGCGGCTATGCCTTCAGCTTTATTCACAAACAAATTAGAAAGGCCATAAAGTCTTTTGAAGAGAGCAAAAAACTAATATTTGTTTCTCCCCATAAGAAAATTGATTTATGGATGGATAGAATATTTTTGTCAGTACTCCGACACCAACCACAATACGCTCCACAGATTTTTTCTGCTTTGGCTAAAAGTTTGACTGGAGATGAATTTGCCAAATTTCTTAGTGGAGAGGCTAGTTCAAAAATGCGTTTAAAAGTCATTTTTGCAATGCCGGTGTGGCCATTTATTATTGCACTTATACGTCCTGAGAGAGGCGCATAGTGTTTAACAATTTTCTTTCTCTGGATACGTCTCTACTATTAGGCTTTGACCCAGTGTCATTCATAGCCTTGGCTGCAATAGTACTGATTGGTTTGCCACATGGAGCTTTTGACGGAGCAGTAGGGCTAGCGCTTGGTTATGGAAAAAACTTTAAATCGATGGCAGCATTTATTTTGATATACATTGGTATTGCTGCCTCAGTCGTAGTTTTTTGGATAAATTTTCCAAATGCTGCTCTCTTACTGTTTTTAGCAATTAGTATTTGGCATTTTGGGATTGGAGACAGTCAGCAGGGCGAAAGACTGCAAAGGTTTGTGCAAGCTTTGGCGCATGGTGGATTAGTCGTGATCGGAATAAGCATACTTCATACCTCAGAGGTTGATTTAATATTTGCTCAGTTAGTGAATGGCGAAACAGAATTTCTGTGGCGGTTTATCAATGTTGGTGCCGTTGCCTTCACGCTGATATGGGCTGCATATTTATTTCTAGCTTGGCAAAAACCAAAACTCCGTAGTAGGTTTGCAGAGCTCATTGGTCTTGCTGTTGTGTATTATGTTTTGCCTCCTTTGGCTGCGTTTTCCCTATATTTTTGTGCGGTACATTCGGCCCGTCATCTTCGGTATACTTGGGGCAGACTTCGTCTTCTTTCTTACTCACCACGGCTATTAATTCCACTCGCCCTATTTTTTACTTTTGCTAGTTGGGGAGCTGCAATATTAATGTTTTGGCTGATGCCAACAACAGAGACTATTAGAGGTCCAATTTTGCAAATAATTTTCATTGGATTGGCTGCGCTAACGGTTCCTCACATGTTGTTAGTAGATGGCTTATTTCGCCGGGCCCATTAAAAGCTTCCGTCTTAAAAGAGGATAGTATTCAAACAGGCAATTTTGAATTGCACTCCTTGCCTTTGATTTTTGAGCGGCTACCTAATGTTTTAGCGATTAGAGAAGTCGCGCTATGATGAATACACCTCGGTAAAAGCCAAATGATAAAAAAAATAAGTGTGACAAAGTCTGTGTCGGTGCCACATACTCGCCTGTCCAGATTTGGGCATATTGGAGTAATGGCTGGAGGCATTGCTGGTAATATGATTGCGCAGGGCATCATACAATTAGGAAAAGGCCAACAGCCATCCTTACGAGATCTTATGCTTACTCCGAAGAATATAAACCGGCTTACTAACCAGTTAGCTAAGCTGCGCGGTGCGGCTATGAAAATAGGTCAACTTATATCCATGGACACAGGAGATTTTCTGCCACCTGACCTTAGTCTCATTATGGCGAGATTGCGTGAAAATGCAGACAGCATGCCGCCTAAACAGCTCAAAAAGGTCCTGAATGCAGAATGGCCCAAAGACTGGCTTAACGAATTTAAGTCCTTTGATGTTCATCCTATCGCTGCTGCATCTATTGGTCAGGTACATCGCGCTCAACTCAAAGATGGGCGTAATCTTGCCATCAAGGTGCAATATCCGGGCGTGAAGGAGAGCATTGATAGCGATATCGAAAATGCTGCTGTTCTAATTAAGTTGTCTGGCCTTCTCCCGAGTGGCTTCGCTCTAGCGCCATATTTAAATGAAGCAAAACAACAATTGCATATGGAGACTGATTATATAGTTGAGGCGCGTAATTTGAAAAAATTTGGCAGCCTCTTACGAGGGTCTCAAAATTTTATTACCCCTAAAGTATATGATAATTGGAGCACGCAAAATATTCTGGCCATGGATTATCTGGAGGGGATATCCATTGAAGATAGTGCCAGCTTGCCTCAGCTGGAACGCAATAAAATTGGGCAGAATTTGATAGATCTGACGCTTAATGAATTATTTATTTTTGGAGTAATGCAAACTGATCCAAATTTTGCAAACTACAGATACCAGCTTGATAGTCAAAAAATTGCGTTGCTGGATTTTGGAGCAACGCGTGATATTTCTGCAAAAACTATGGAGCGGTATCGCCGATTACTATCTGCGGGACTATCTTCTGATTACATTACACTTATGAAGATTGCACAAGAAATAGGATTTTTTGATGCCACCACGAGTATTAATCAGCGCAAAACTATTTTGGGTATGATGCAGTTAATTTTTGAAGCTTTGAATGCTAAAGGCCAGATAAGTTTTGGTGATCACGCAATCCCGAAACGGCTTCAGGAAGAGGCCCTTGAGTTAATCAAAGACCAATTCATGCCTCCACCGTTACCAATAGAGATATTATTACTGCAACGAAAGTTTGCTGGCATCTTTCTTTTGTGCGCACACATCGGAGCTTTTGCGGATATTACTAATTCGTTGGCCCAGCATGTTGACCATCGAACACTATGAAAAGATCGGTTCAAATTGTTTGGTTTAAGCGTGATTTGCGTACGTCAGACCACGCTCCGTTGCTTGAAGCGGCGCGGATGGATAAGCCTATTCTGCCGTTGTATATTGTTGAACCAGGATACTGGCTCCAATCAACGGCATCCCGGCGTCACTGGTCTTTTATTCATGATTGCTTGATTGATTTGAATGATGACTTGACCAGCTTGGGGCAGTCACTTGTCATAAGAATTGGCGAGTCTGTAAGTGTATTTAAATCCCTTCATATGGACTATTTGATTGAAAAAATTCACACTTTTGAAGAAACTGGAGATCGCTGGACATTCGATAGGGATGTAGCCGTCAGAAGTTTATGTGCCAAAGATAAAATTATACTCAATGAATACCCGTCTAATGGCATTGTGCGAAGATTACGCAGTCGCGATGAATGGTCGAAAATTCGCACCAATAGAATGAAGCAAAAAATAACCATAAGACCAAAATATGTTATACCTGTACCCAACTGTAGGTCTGAACCGTTACCGGATAAGTATGACCCCATGTTTGGAGAGGAACTTATTGGAAATGTCCAAATTGGAGGTCGCAAGGCAGCTTTGCGGGACTTGCGTAGTTTTCTAAAATATCGATCTGGCGCATACCTAAAGAATATTTCTGCGCCTGGATTGTCGGAGGAGCACTGCTCAAGGCTATCAACACATCTGACGTGGGGGACTCTATCGGTGCGTGAGGTCGTGCAGTCCATTGGCAAACGGCAAAGACAACTTTCATTCGCGGACAAAAAAATATTTAGTCGAAATCTAGCCGCCTTTAAGTCACGCCTCGCATGGCGATGCCATTTTATCCAGAAACTCGAAGATCAACCAGAAATTGAGACACATTGCATGCATTCAGCTTTTGAAGCTTTGCATAAAAATGGTTATAACTCATCTCATTTTCGGGCATGGTCTACTGGATATACTGGCTATCCTTTCATTGATGCCTGCATGAGGAATTTAATCTCTGATGGGTGGATCACATTTCGCATGCGAGCCATGCTCGTCAGCTTTGCAAGCTATCAACTTTGGATTGATTGGCGGGTTACTGGAAATTACCTGGCTCAAATCTTTACTGATTACGAGCCGGGTATCCACTATAGTCAGCTCCAGATGCAGTCCGGCGTGACGGGCATAAATGCTATGCGAGTTTACAATCCCATTAAGCAATCCATGGAGCATGATCCATCTGGACGTTTTATTCGCAAATGGGTTCCTGAACTTAAAAACCTGAAAAATGAATTTATTCATGCGCCGTGGGAGCAAAAAAAAGATCTTCTTGATAACAATGAATTTGTTATTGGTCGTGACTACCCAGAGCCAATCGTAAATCAAGAAATCGCGGCAAAACTTGCAAAACAGAAAATAATGGATGTTCGTAATAGTAAAAACTTTAAGGATACCGCGGCGACTGTTTTTCTTAAATTGGGGAGTCGTAAAAGGTCGTCTACGAAAAAGCTGGTACATAAAAACCCTGATCAGTTATCATTATTTTAATTTTAAAAGTTTTTCTGTGAAAATTCGAAACCTTTAAAATAATGGTATGCTAAAAATATGCTTGGAAAATAATCGATGCTTGCTTGCTAGGCTAATTTCAATTTGCTTAGCAATTCCAAATCCTCGAACCGTCTAATATAAAGGCATGCTTGCTTTTGGATCTTAACGATATATTTATTCTGCATGGTTGGACATTCTGATTTCCCAGTTAGCGTTGATTTGGTTACCAAGCCGATGGGAGTTCTGCAATCATTGGCTGCGGCACGTCGTAATGTACTTTCCATCATTCCTAAGATTGCGACACAACAACCAATAATTTCTGGTAAAACTGGAAAACGGTGGCACATGGTAATGGACCCCACTGCTCTTCGTCATATTTTTTTAAAAAATGTAGACAACTATCCAAAGTCAGCGGTAACCAAAAATCTTTTGAAACCTGCTATCGGTGAGTCATTGTTTGTTGCTGAAGGAGCCCACTGGCGCTGGCAACGTCGTGCGGCTGCGCCTGTGTTTTCGCACCGCAATGTAATGAATCTTAGCCCTATTATGTCTTCAGCTGCGATCCGATGTTGCGACCGAATTAAAAACCAAGAAAATTATCCAATTAATTTTTTTGATGAAATGGTTAACACAACTTTTGATGTGATCTCAGATGTAACTTTCTCAGATGATGAAGGCTTCGACCGGGTTGGTGTGCATCGGGCTATTGACAGCTACATTGCTGAGGCAGGGAAAATTTCATTACCAGATATTCTTGGGTTTCCAGATTGGGTTCCGCGTTTGAGTAGGGTAATTTCAGGTAAAGCACTCAAGCAAATGAAAACATTAGCAGATAGTGTCATTGATCGGAGACGTGATGGGCCGAGCAAATCACCACCAGATTTGTTGGATCTTTTGCTGGCTGGTGTGGATCCCAAAACCCAACGAGAAATGAACACAGGTGAATTGCGTGATAACCTACTTACTTTTATAGTTGCTGGTCATGAGACTACAGCTTTGACCTTGTCATGGGCTCTTTACCTACTGGCAAATGACGATAGGGTCCAAGAGCTTGCACGACAGGAGGTTACTGAAAAAGTTTTATCTGAAAACGTTCAGGGTCGGGATATTGTTAATTTAAAGTATGTCCGGTCTGTTATCGATGAGACCTTGCGCCTCTATCCACCAGCAGCGCTCGTGTCACGAACAGCTGCTGGCTTCGACAATCTTTGTGGTAGGGAGATTCGACCTGGCGACACTGTTATAATTCCAATTTATGCTTTGCACCGCCATCACACTTTATGGCGAAATCCAGATGATTTCTATCCAGAACGGTTTGAAACTGACAGTCCACAAGATCGCTATGCCTATTTGCCATTTGGTGATGGCCCAAGGGTTTGTATCGGTGCAAATTTTGCGATTAATGAAGCAGTAATTATATTATCTAGTCTCCTGAAACGATTTCGCTTTAAGCCTGTAGCTGGCCTTGTTCCATCTCCAAAAATGATTTTAACATTAAGGCCTGAAGGGGGTGTCTGGCTCATGGCTGAACCAATCTAGTATTATTTAGCTGCTTTAGGTCAGGGTTAAACCCGACAGGATTTAATCATCTGTGGCTGTTACTTTGAAATGTCCAACGTCGGCGTGGACAACTTTTAGCTCGGTATGCTTTTTAACATACTCGTCTGTGATAATTTTCCAATTAATACCTGAATAAAAGTACTGGCCGGGCTTTTCAGGTGAGATATCGTCGTCTATCTGGAATCGATGTCCAATAAATCCAACTTCAACTTTTAAATTTTCTGAACCAGTTTGAATTTTTTTGAGAAATTTCCAAGATATGGCAGCCGTAATAAGGGTCATTATCGAAACCGCTATAATAGCAGTTTTAAAGTCAGATGGTATGAATTCAAAGCCCATAAGGCCGGCCACTGCCAACATGGCAAGGCCGATAAACAGTAACACAAAGGTTGCAAACCCTAAAACGGCAACCTCAATTATAAGCAGTGTGGTGCCTATCAAAAGCAGCCACTGGATAACTGAAACATTTAAAAGTTGTTCAGTCATTCTGCTGTATCCCAAGGGCCTGCTGTCTCGCGAGTGGTCTTAGATTCACTTGATAAATCCGTCGATGTGCTGTTGGATATTTTTTGAATAATTGCCATAGCCTGTGATACCATGGCGCCAGCATCGGTAGCTCCATCCGGGAGGATGACTAAGGAAGATTCCTTAGCTATCATTTCCTTGGCGTGTATTGCCTTGGTTGCGAGCTCAAGTTGCACAGCCTTCTGACCAGCCTTTGTGTCTGCAGCTTCACCGATCATAACAAGAGCTTTGGCCTGAGCATTAGCGACGGCGACCAGTGCTTTAGCTTCACCTTCGGCTTTGAGTACCTGTTCGTCTTTATCAGCTTCTGCAGACAAAACTACGGAGGCCTTTTGTCCCTCTGCCCTATTGATTGCAGCTTGCCTGTCTCCTTCAGATTCCAAGATTTGAGCTCTTTTAACTCTTTCTGCTTTCATTTGCGCTTCCATCGCCTGCATTACAGATTGTGGGGGTACAATATCCTTAATCTCGTATCTCAAAACTTGAACTCCCCAGGCGGTAGCTGCTTGATTGATTGCTGCAACGATATTGGTATTAAGCAGGTCACGTTCTTCAAAGGTTTTATCGAGCTCCATTTTGCCAAGCTCTGAGCGCATTGTGGTTTGAGCTAGCTGGGTTACGGCAAACACATAATCATCCACTCCGTAAGTTGCTTTATACGGATCCAGAACACGAAAATATAGAACGCCGTCAACGGACAAAGATATATTATCTCTGGTGATGGCACTTTGGCTTGGGACGTCAACCGCTTGCTCTTTCAGAGAGCGATCAGCTGCCACACGTTCAATAAATGGTATTATAAAGTTGAGACCAGCTTCCTGCACGCCACGGAACTTTCCAAACCTTTCGACTAGAAAAGTTCTGTTATGGGGAACGAATTTTACTGACCTTAGAAGAAAAACAACAACCAGAATAAAAATCCAGAGTGTTGGTTGCAGAAGTATTCCGAAGCCTGAGAGATAATTCAATTGGTGTCCTCCATGAGAGTTGGATTAGACTTACACTAACCGTGACTACTAGTTTCATATTAACATATATGAAACTTTCGAGTTATTTCAATCTTTTGATTTGACGGCTTGATAATTATCAGACGGTAAAACTTACATCTAGAAATCAAATTTTTAAATTCTTTAATACATGGCGAGTGGCCGGTCTTTGTTCAGAACCGCCGTTGTCATAAGTGACGACCTCCATCGACGATTATATTTGTACCTGTCGACATTCGTAGATGAGTTATGCATCCCAATATTGCCTCGGCTATATCTTCGGGTTCAACGACTGTTTTAAGTGGTGTAGATATAGCACCCTTTTCCAGTGCATGCCTATCACGTCCTGCCACAAAGTCAGTTGCTACTGCAGCGGGCGATACACACAGAAAGCGCACTTCTGGGCCGAAGGTGCGTGCAAATGACTTAGTCATTGTATCTAGCGCACCTTTTGCCGCGCAATAGGCGATGTTACTACCTGATCCAGTAAATGCAGAAATTGAAGACACGTTAATCACCACAGATTGGCCTGATGCTTTTAACAATGGCATGTGGTGTCGGATCATTGAGAATGGGCCACCTGCATTGAGATGAAGAAACCTGTTGAAAACTTCCTCATCTAGAGTTTCCAAATCTGCGTGGGGAATGGGTTGGGTCATACCAGCAGAATTAATGAGGATATCTAATTTCCCGAAACATCGCCTAATTTCTGAGGCTGTTTCCCTAACGGATGCAGGTTTATTAATATCAATCTGGAAAATAAAATGTCCGGAATTTGGCAATGAAACGCAGACTTCTTCGGCACGCTCTCGGCCAGAATGATATCCTACTACAACGGTTGCGCCCTTGTCTGCCAGTAAGCGTGCAGTAGCTCTACCGATGCCGTTACTGGCCCCAGTAATCAGTGCAATTTTGCCATTAAGATTTTCTCTGAACATGTAGAACCCCTTTTTCAAAAAATACTTCGCAAAGCTCTTTATGAAGCATCGTAGTAAAAAGTGCTCTGGCTTTTATTAAAATTCTAAATAAATGAAGGCTAACGAAGAACTTAATCTGAATCAAATTCTGGTTGTGGTAATTTAATTAAATGCGGAAACAGAAGAAACTCCCATGGTGGTATGGCTATCCGCAGGCGCAAAGAAAGAATATGGTTATTCAGCGTTTGGATCTATTTCTATACATGCTGACCTCCATTTATAGAAATTTCAGCTCCGGTGACATAGCTAGAATTTTCTGAACATAGAAAATAAATTGCATTTGCTACTTCGCTTGGTTGCCCAATACGGCGCAGGGGTAGTCCAGCAATGATTTGGTCTGTGCCCTCGCTCAAAATATCTGTTTCTACCTCCCCTGGAGCAATGGCATTTACTCTCACACCAAGGGGACCGAAATCATGTGCCATTTCTCTTGTTAGGGTGGCCAGAGCTGCTTTTGAAGTAGCGTAGGCTGATCCTGCAAAAGGATGGACTCGGCTACCAGCGATTGAAGTGACGTTTACTACGGCGCCCTTGGCCGCTGCTAGTTCATTTTTGAGAGCTTTTGCTAATAAAATTGGAGCAAAAAAGTTTGATTGAAATACCGTGTGCCAGAGCTCCAAGTCTGTATCAAGTGTGTTCATTCGGGTTCCATTTGTGGACTTAGGCGAGGCGCCTGCATTATTAATCAATGCATGTAATTTACCGTTCAATTTATTTTTGATTTCTTCTGTTGCGGCCATGGTGCTTTTTGGATTTGCTAGGTCGACTTGGATATGATTTTCTTGTCCACCAGGCCACGGACAGCGCTCATCGAATATCTGTCTTGAGCAAGTTAGTACTCGCCAGCCCGCGGTACTAAATTTCTTGACAGTAGCGTGCCCAATACCGCGGCTGGCGCCCGTAAGGACAACAATTTTTTGCTCTTTTT
>JGI20157J14317_10002515_pt1 | contig 15515 bp, 14 predicted proteins | sample COG_07_FD_14317 | JGI IMG/M metagenome (IMG submission 14317)
TTCGCTTAAGTAGGCAGCTCTTACTTTTCCATCACGATCAATCAATGCCTCAACATTTGTTTCGGATTCTCCTCGAACTGAAATTCGAATTTTATCACCAGCTCTAATTTTGTACCCAGTAGGATCTTTTAAAATCGAGGGGTCATTATTAAATTTAAGTTGTGCAGAAATCGGATCCAGGAAGATAATATTTAATAACGACACAAACCAAATTGTTTGAAGAAAAAGCGGCTTCATGCTATTAGAATCTTCCAGTTATGTCTGCCCGCAATAAATGTCTGCCATAACTTTCGGATGCCCTGTCCACAAAGGTATAGTCGTAACCAGTTCCTGCTGAGATTCTATCTGAGATTTGTTTATTCAAATTGATACCGACACCGTAATTATTAAGAGAAGAAGAATCTCGAGCAGTTGGACCAGAGGGTGGATAAGTATACTCTACCTTACCAACTGAAAAATAAGCTGTCGAACTAACATCTTCGGTCAATCGGTGAGTGGCACTCAATCGAACCATTGTACTAAATGTAGAAAAACCTTGAGCAGATGGCGAAAAGGCCCGATTTAAGTTAAAATTAAATGAAGTTTTGGAATTGTACTTCCAATCTAGTCCAACCCCGGTAACTAAGTTGTCTTGTTTGGAAACACTGCTGTTATCGTAATTTTGTACCGAATATCCTACATTGGCGTTACCAGATAACTTCGAGGAGTAATCACCCTGAGCACCAAATGAAATTGCATGAGATTGGCTATCTGTCAAAGTAAGAGAATTCGCTTGGTCATCTTTTGTTCTTGAAAATGTATAATCTGTGTAAAAATCCAATTTCTCGGAATAGATATAAAAAGCCCTGAGTGATAATGGTAACGTGGCTATATCTTGGTAAACACGGGTTTGAGTGGATCCTGTTTGGTAATGCTTGAGATTGTAAGAGGTACTGGCTCCGACTCCAAATTTAGGACTATAATTGTACCTAAGGTTAAGACCAGCAACAAAGTAGGTGTAAGAAACCAAATCTTGCTCGAGTATGCTAGCTCCTACACTTTGACCAATATCGAACGTCGCATCGAAGCGAATTTTGGCATTGTTGGAAACACGTTTTTTCTTGGAAAGTGTGTCATCGAAATCAATGGAGAAAGTGGTAATAGGCTGAGTATAACTTTTATCATCATTTTTAATAAATTGTGCAAACTCAATTCCAGCAGTTCCTGTAAATGAAAACCATTTAAGCTTTTTTGTGAAATGCAAAGCAGGAGAAAAGCGAATTATAAAATCATCTTCACTTTTGAGTTCATTCGATGAAATTAAAGGACTGCTTGAAGTCTTTGCACCTTGAAAGGAATCAGATGAAATCCCAAAGACCCTCGAATCATACTCTCCGCTCAGCGTGGCGGTACCGTCAATTTTCCCAAAGTCACCTTCAATCAAGGCAAATAAATTATCACATGTCGTAGTAAATAATATTACTAACTGGATAGTGATCTTGAAGTATTTTGAATTGCGCAAAACGGAGTACGAGTACACTTTCATGACAATAAATTATTAAACCTTTGTCAATATATTCGTGCTTAAATTCCGACTCCATAAAAATTATATTTCGGTTTGAATAAATCCCTATTACATCTCCTTACTTGTATTTTACTTTTAGCCTCCTGGGCAAAAGCGGGGCTTGCAGGTGATTGGATATTGTTTGCTGTAGATGCCACGGTAACACTTTCTTTTATTTTTTTATTAGTACGAAATAAATCACTGAGTCATTCACTAGTAAGTTTTGTCCCAATAGCATTAATAATAATCCAATTTTTAATTTCTTACCATAATCCGACCTATCAAGTTCTTGAAAATAAAGACTGGGCAAAATTAGAAATCGAAAACTCACTAGCACAAGAGACCGATATCGAAAAAATTGTCATGGTGTCGGAATCTTTCAAAAATATAATGGTTCTTTCAAAAACGAATCCTTCCCTATCACATACTGTGTTTTTTGATTTTAAAAATCGCTACTTTGATAAGTTTCCGAATAGCATTACTTCCTCGGCAAAGTTAATTATTAAGTACGAGAATTTAATTACACTATCTCCCCACTTATTTCTACCTACTTTAGCAATTAGTGACAAAAGCACCTATCTTCATTTTATACATAAGGTTTGCCAACTTTCCATGGGCTTACTATTTTTTTACTTATGTAATAAAAGAATAATTATTAGAAGAATATTACTAATGTTTTCTCTCAATACTGGATTACTTGCCATGGTTGGAATTTGGCAAAAGATTAACTATATTCCTTCCGATACTATTTTAGAAATTCTCGGTATTTGGGATGCCCCAGAGCCAAGATATTATTTTTCTACCTTTACCTACAAAAATCATTGGTGTGCATTTGCTCTTGTTAGTGTTTATATAACATTTGCTTTATTGACATAATTGGAGAAAATACGGAAGTGAATGTCTGCGAAACATCCAAACTATACTGTTATTTTTAAGCTTATGCTTTACCATTGTTTCAATTCCACTTTCTGGGTCGCGATCGGGTTCATTATTATTAGTGCTTTCCATTTTTATTGTAATTTTATTTGTTCTCAGATCTCGGAAAATTAAAAGGCTCAAGACTTGGTTTTTATACACCACCAGTAGTACAGTGATCATTTGTCTACTTTTTCTATTTGTAAATAAGTTACATCGGGCTTCACAAACTGAGATGATTACTAATTTAAAAACACAAGTGAATGGCTTAAAGCACGGAGAATCACCATTAAGAATTTTACTATGGAAAGATCTATGTAATCAAATTTCACAAAAACCAATTTTTGGCTTTGGATTCAACTCTTACAGTGCTGTTAATCCAATTTACCAATCTAGTGAAGTTCGTGCTATGCGATCGATCGTTCTTTCCAATGCCCATCATCGGTTCACCCCTTTAATAAAATATGGTCACAATGATTGGTTAGAAAAAATATCGGAGTTTGGATTAGTAGGGTTTTTAATATCTTTACCTTATTTATTAAAATTATTTTTTATTTTTTCAAAATCNCCATCGATAATTTCAAAAACTTTGATAATTAGTGCTGTTGTTTTTTTAGCTTATTCAATAGTTGATTTTCCTTCTCAAACACCTGCTTGCTTATTGATCTTTTCTACTGTAATCGGATTAGCGGCAAAATATTCTTACTTATCCCAAAAGAAATTTAAATTGCATTAGGGTTGAACTTCACAATATTTAGCAGTATTTTAAATTCTCCCTCTCATTTATGTATAGAAGATCCTACTGCTCCATAAATCTGTTATTCTTTTCATTGTTTTACTGTGGAAACATTTGCACAGGGGCAACTATCGACAAAGCACTAGTGGAATCTGCAATCTTAATTAATCTGCAGGAATTCCCCAGTTCTACCGACAACATTCGAAATACAAATCAAAGACGACTGAGTGTGAATGCCGGTACTTCTATTCAGGGAATCATTGATTTAAACAGATCATCACTTCCCGAAATCGATCCACTGACTAGTTCATTAACCAGTACTTTTTCTAGTTTTCCTAACGAGAATCTGTTGGAAGCGGTAGAATACTCAATAAACTATCTTTCAAATAATAAAGAAAATTTCACTTTATCTGACCAAGATTTACTAGCAGGAATTAAATCTAGTGTAATTGCGTTTCTTAATTCAAGCGAATCAACAGGCAGCGACTTATTGGAAGTAATCCCCAATTTACCTGGAATTGTCTTCAAAAATTTAATTCCAGTTAAAGTTGATTCCTGGGGAGGAAACATTCCAACTTGGGCAAAAGAATTATCGATTACCCTCATGGAGTCGATTTCCGAAGCTAACATAACGGCAGATAAGAACGAATTAAAAAAACTGGCATCAAGAGCAACTACTTCAACCGTGTTACAGATAATTAATGATTCCACAATTAAGTCAAATGGCTTACTACCTAGCATTACTCCCGTAGATCCCTCCAGGGAAGTAGCAAGTCAGGAAATGTCATTCGATGGAACCGCATCATTCATGAAGTTTGATACTGAAAAAACTCGATTGCTGGAATTTACAGCCAAAGGACTTGCGGATGGTTTTTTTGCCAATGATTCCACCCCACTGTCTGCAGAAAACATCCAAGTTTATTCACAAGTCCTGGGAGAGTCTACGATATCTGGAGCGGTTGAATACCTTTCTTCATTGGAAGGCGATAATAGCTTATTTACATACGCGGTAACGAAAGCTCTTTCCACTGGTCTTACACTTAGTGCAGTCTACAACAGTGCTTCCACTGAAGAGTACAGGGAACTGATGCTTGCAGAAATTGCGGCGGAATCAATTTCTCAAGCAATTTCGTCTCAAATAATAATTTCATCTATTGCTCAACAAAATGGTCACTTGTTACATCGGCTAGCAGAATCAGCATCATTTGGATCTGCAATGGGAGCACAGATGGCAAGCGTATTAGATAAATCGTGGGAATTTGAAGATGGTTGGGAACTTTACAATCGAAACAATTTAGCGAAGGCTACCTCCAAAGGAAGTGCATATGGTGCAATTAATGCCGCAAGCCAGTATATTGAAAACGACCCCACTGTTGAAGATACTAATGATAAAACTTCACGAAGAGAAATTCTTGATATTGCTAGTGGATCTGCCCTAGGTTCGTTAATTGGAAATACTGGTTTAGCAGTTTATTATCCCACATTATTACAACCCATTATTAGCCAATCAGCACAAGGAGCAACAACGGGTGGAATAACAGCCAAGAACTTATCCTTAATTGATAAGCCAAAGGGGGTTACAGAGGAATTTGAGATCGAAATTGCAAGAGCATTAGCACATGGTGCCGCTCATGGTGCATTATTTCAAGTTGTTGGTCTTAAGAACGATTCCATGCCAGATAAAAGGACATATGACTTCGAAACAATTGCTGCCGCAGAAGCCGTAAGCTACGGTTCCACTTATGGCGCAATTACAGGTGGAATAGAATCAGGAGAAGATGGGCTCATTATTAAACAGGCGATTTACCAAGGAACTACGGAAGGCGCAACGGTGGGTGCCTCGCTTGCATTAGGTTATGACAGTGCGATTGCTGATATAGTTGAAATCAAATCATCAATGGCGATCAAATCTGCTATCAAGAAAACAAACGACGAAGCTGCTGTAAAAGCTAATAGCTCAATGGCAGTTAAAACCATTCAAACGAGCTCACAAGATATGCTCTTTTTAATGAGAAAATTTAACATAAATCCACTTTACACAAATCCAACGCGAATTTTTTCAAATCCAGATGCTGTAGAAGAAGAATCACTTCCATTTAAAGATAAATTCCCGGTCGCATCGCCAATATAAAATTAGACCCAAAAAGATAGATTTTTCGGTCCGTTAATTTTTGTTTTTTCTCGCGATCTACGGGATAGAAGTTTATTGAAATATAAATGACAGATTCAACTTCAAATATTGGACTTATTGGACTCGCAGTGATGGGGCAAAATTTGGCTCTTAACATCGCGGACCATGACTATAAAATTTCTGTGTATAACAGGACTTTTTCTAAAACAGAAAGTTTTTTAGATAAAAATGGAAAGAATCTTCCCAATTTATCCGGTTACGAAAATATTGAGTCTTTTGTAAATTCTCTCCAAAGTCCCAAGAAGATTATCATCATGGTTCAAGCAGGTCGTCCGACTGATTCTGTTATTGAATCTCTTGTCCCACTCCTTCAAAAGGGTGATGTTATTATTGATGGTGGAAATGCGAAATGGACAGATACCATCGAACGAGAAAAAATGCTTAAGGAAAAGAATATTTTCTTTGTTGGATCGGGAGTGAGCGGGGGCGAAGAGGGAGCACGGTTTGGACCATCCTTGATGCCTGGAGGATCCCAAGAGGCATGGAATTTAATAAAGCCAATTTGGGACTCAATATCCGCAAAAGTAAATCCTGATAACGGAAAACCTTTAGAAGGCGCACTTCCTGGAAAGCCAATCCAAGGTGGTGTACCTTGCTCCGCCTATATTGGGAATGATGGAGCCGGTCACTATGTTAAAATGGTTCATAACGGTATCGAGTATGGTGATATGCAAATGATTTGCGAAGCGTACCATTTAATGTCTTCGATTGTGGATTTAACTCCCTGTGAAATTGGTGATATTTTTAACGAATGGAACAAGGGAGAACTCGATTCATTCCTCATTGAAATAACTGGCGATATTCTCAAACAAAAAGATCCCCGCACGGATAATCCATTCGTTGATATTGTCATGGATACAGCAGGACAAAAAGGAACAGGGAAATGGACATCAGTTAATGCTCTAGATATGGGAGTACCTGCACCAACTGTTTCAGAAGCAGTTTTCGCACGATGCCTTAGTGCAATTAAGGATGAAAGGACCGCTGCATCTAAGATCTTAACTGGACCAATCGTTAAAATTAAATCTGATAATAAACAAGTTATCGTATCCGCGATTAGGGACGCTCTTTACTGCTCGAAAATTTGCTCCTACGCCCAAGGTTTTCAACTTATGCGAGAAGCTCAGAAAGAATACAACTGGGATCTCAACTTTGGTGAGATAGCTAAAATATGGAGAGGGGGATGTATAATTAGAGCCGCATTTTTACAGAAGATTACTGAAGCATATGAAAAAGAACCGACTTTAGCTAACCTCCTTTTAGATAATTACTTCAAGGAATGCTTAAGTATTTATCAACCTAACTGGAGGAAAGTGATTAGCCTTGCTGTTGAATCTGGATCCCTGTGCCTACTTTTTCATCCGCTCTTTCCTATTACGATAGTTACAGGTCAGAACGACTTCCTCAAAACCTACTTCAAGCACAACGGGATTATTTTGGTGCACATACCTATGAAAGAACAGATGAAGAACGGGGTAAATTCTTTCACCTCGATTGGCTCCACCCAAATCGTCCTGAGGTTCAGGTTTAATACCAGAAGAACTTACAAATTTTGTGAGTGTAATTTATAAATCTCGACCAACCTTTTATAGTCTTCGTCCTTAGTACTTGATTCTATAGTGTAATCAAAAATTCCGTTAGACTTAATCTCGTTAGCTGCAGTCGTTAATCGTTTTTCAATTTCCTCAGTCGTATCCAAATTTCTCGTTTTTAATCTATCTCTTAATTCGTTTAACGATTTAGGCATCACAAAAACACTAATTACCCGATTTTTGAGAAATGGATAACTACTTTCTAGGTTTTTTAGAGATGTGGTTCCTTGAACATCGATATTCAATAAAACATCCTGATCTTTTTGAAAAAGTTCAAGAAATGTTTTCTTTAAACTACCATAGTAATTATCATGGATTTGAGCATATTCAATAAAAGCATCCACTTCAATTAGATCTTCGAATTCCAATTTTGTAATAAAAAGATAATCTTTACCGTCTGCTTCNCCTTCTCTTGGATGTCTTGTTGTTACAGTAATAACCCGGGTTAATTGAGTCTCAAAGTCTGATAGTAATCTATCGCACAAAGTTGTCTTTCCTACACCCGCAGGTCCTGAAATTACTAAGGCAATACTATTCATTAATGAAATAGATCAATAACTAAACGAAACTACAAATAATAGTACGGCATAAATCACTAAAATCGCACCTAATATTGTTGTTCTTTTTAAACTGAAATCGAACCATTTAATTAGATCTCTTGCTCGGTAGGGCCATGCACCAAAATAGAGTGAAAGAATTATAATACAGTAGATTGCAGAAACTAAAAAGAGCCTCGATTGAGGTTCTTGTAAAAATGCAGAGTCAAGTACTTCTCTAGAATACAATAAGGCAAGAATACAGAATGCTCGCACAGACAGAAAGTCACTGATAAAGAAATACGAGGAAATCGCAACACCTGCGGCTATAAACCCTATAATATATTTGTATTCACCAAAATCTGCATCCCCCAAATTTTGGACATGTTCATACAAAAACCAGACTAGTCCAATAACGAGAAAAAAGATCGCTGCTTTTTTAGACCTGATTAAACCACTAATATTCCCCAATGCAATTTTTGGTTTACTGAAAATAAATAAACCCATAACACCTAAGTAAGGATGCTGTTGTTAAAGTATAATAATATAAATTCATTGGTTATTTTCCCCGATTAGAGTAGTCGCACTCACATCCTTAATTTCAATATCTAATAACTCACCTGCCAATACCTGATTCCCCTCAAATACAACTCTTCGGTTACACCTTGTTCTACCGACTAGCATATCTTTTCCTCTTTTGGCTTTTCCCTCTACAAGAACTTCATATCGTTTTCCTACACTACTAGAGTTGGAAACATACGATTGTTTTTCAAGCTGGAAAAGTAAATCTTGGTTGCGCATTTCTTTTACATCCTTTGGGACAGAATCGGATAGTTCTACTGCAGGAGTTCCTGATCTTTCGCTGTACTTAAAAATATAAGCCATTTCAAAAGTTGCTTCTATAAAAGCCGACTTGGTTAAAGCATAATCTTCGTCACTTTCACCCGGAAAACCCAAAATCACATCTGTACTAATTCTCATTTTAGAATGTGCATTTCGTAATTTTTTTGTAATGGCTAAAAATTTTTTCCTAGTATAGGGACGATTCATCAGTTTTAAAATTCTATCTGAACCACTTTGCATAGGTAAATGTGCATGCTCACATAGTTTTGATAAACGAGCAAAACATTCGATTAAATCATCCCCAAAACTGGTTGGATGTGGTGAAGTGAAACGAATACGATACAAGCCTTCAATTTCATTTAATTTTTCAAGCAATTGAACAAAAGGAGATTTATTATCGATACGAGGTAAAGAACCTCGACCATATGCATTCACAATTTGACCAAGTAATGTAACTTCCCGAACACCTCGGTCAACTAGTTCCTGTACCTCTTTCGTAATACTTGCGATGCTCCTATATCTCTCTTTACCTCTTGTTTTTGGAACAATGCAGAAAGTACAGTTCATATTGCAACCTTGCATGATTGATACAAACGCGGTCACTTTATTTTGAGAAGTATTTAAATGATCTCGAATTTCTTCCTGCGAAAACTCCTCGTCTTCTAAATCAATAATATTTGTAGTCTTTGGTTCAGTGCTTCCAGTAATTTTGTCTAAATATTCCGGGATACGATGAAATTTTTGCGTACCCACAACCAAATCGAGGTCAGGAAGTATATCAAACAACTCCTCTCCCCTATTTTGTGCCATACATCCCATAACTCCAAAAATAAATTTTTGATTTTTTTTCTTACGATGAGCAAGGTGGCCTGCTTTTCCGATTGCTTTTTGTTCTGCCTGATCCCTAACACTGCATGTATTAAGTAAAACAACATCAGCAATTGTCTCATCTGAAACGATTTCATATCCTCTGGCTTTCAACTTGAACGCCACAGCTTCAGAATCCCTTTCATTCATTTGGCAGCCGTATGTCTTGATAAATACACGATTCATGAATGTAGAATTGATATACTAAGTAAAATTGGGGTCAATCTTGAACCCAATTACTTAATTCCTCCAAAGATTCTATTACAGGATATGAAGGTTTCAAAAGTAATTCTTTTGAATTATGTCCTCCGCTAAATAATATACAATTTAGACCTAATTCACCTGCTACCTCAGCATCATGTAAGGTATCCCCAACGAGTAAAACTTCAGATGCCGGTAAACCAATTTTATTAAAATGATGTTTCGCAAGTTCCGCTTTCCCTTGAGCAAACACATCATCCACACCGCTTGCGAAATCAAAGAATAGAGAAAGATTATGAAAAGATATAAAGTCATTCAGATCTTTTTGATTTCCAGCTGAAAGAACACTTTGTTTTATTGAATTTCTTTGGAAGTATTGAAAGCAATTCCTTGCACCCTTCTGTAACTTGCAATTCGCAAAACTTTTCCGATAATTAATTATAAACTTTTCCGATAGAGCCTTATAGTTCTTTGAGTCAATAGGTAAACCGAGGCTTGCGTAGTAAGATTTAACAGGAAAACTGAAGTTATTTAAGTAATACGCAATTGTAACTCGCTCTAAATTAAATTCATCTAAGAGTTCATTAACTAAATCTACGCAAAGACGGGCATCGTCGATTATTGTTCCATTCCAATCCCAAATTATGTGGGAATATTTCATTTACATGCTTTGGTTTTTGTAGTGTGGGACCATATTCTGGAATAACCGTGCCCTACCCTCTTTTCCATTCTTAAAGAAAAAGTAAAATATAGGAACAGACTCGATCATAATTATTGATAAGAAATGCGTGCATAGTAACTAAACTATAAGAAATATAAACAAATTTACTTAAACTGCTTGATTCTATCTCTTGAAAAATCATTGTGATTATATACATATATTTAAAATGGCTAAAAACACTACCGATAAACGAAAAGACAAAAACCCAGACCTTGATTTAGCATTTCAGGGAATTAATAAAAAATTTGGAGAAGGTGCCCTAATGAGACTTGGGGACGCAACTAAAATGAATGTGTCGGTTATCTCAACTGGATCATTGGCTGTTGATCTATCGTTAGGTGCTGGCGGCTTACCCAGAGGTAGAATTGTGGAAATATATGGTCCTGAATCATCCGGTAAAACAACCTTTTGTTTAAGTGTGATCGCAGAAGCGCAAAGAAATGGAGGAAATGCTGTATTTGTTGATGTAGAACATGCATTAGACCCTAGATACGCTAAAATAGTCGGTGTGGACCTCGATAACCTTATGGTTTCACAACCAGAAAGTGGTGAAGACGCACTCAATATTACTGAAACACTCATTCGGTCAGGGGCAATTGATGTTGTTGTCTTAGACTCAGTAGCAGCATTAGTATCAAGACAGGAACTAGATGGGCAAATGGGGGATGCTACAGTCGGTCTACAGGCTCGTATGATGAGTCAAGCAATGAGACGGCTCACCGCAGCAATTTCTAAAACCAACTGTGTTTGTATTTTTACGAATCAAATTCGGGAAAAAATAGGCGTAATGTTTGGCAGTCCGGAGACTACACCCGGTGGAAGAGCATTAAAATTCTTCTGTTCTATCAGAATGGACATTCGAAGAATTGGGCAGATTAAGGAATCTAATGGAACAGTAGTAGGCAACAGGACGCGGGTAAAAATTGTTAAAAACAAAATTGCTCCACCCTTTACAGCATGTGAATTTGATATCATGTACAGCGAGGGTATTTCCCGAACAGGTTCCGTATTAGATCTTGGGATTGAACATGAAATTTTGACGAAAAAAGGAGCCTGGATTTCCTACAAAGGTGACTTGATAGGGCAAGGTCGTGAAGCTGCAAAACAAACTCTTGCAGAAGATGAAAAGTTGATGGCTGAAATCACAGCCGCGATCTTAGAAAAAGTTGAAGTCACCGTCGGTTCTGTCCTAGCACAGAACAACGACGAGGACTCTGACTAATTCCATAAATAACTGTGAGAGAAGGTGATACGATTGTATCTCTTGCTACCATCGCAGGAGAGTCTGCATTGGGGGTGATTAGAGTAAGCGGTAAGTTATGTAAAACTCTTTGCAAGGATATATTTAACATTACAACCCCTACCCCAAGGACAGCAACTGTAAGAAACTATTTGTCCATAAAAGGTAAAACCGTTGATCAAGTTTTACTTACATTCTTTGAAAATGGTAAATCATACACTGGAGAACAAACACTAGAACTTACTTTTCATGGAAACCCATTGATTGCTAATCAGATTTTAGATGACCTGATTAAAAGAAAATGCAGACTTGCTGAACCTGGAGAATACACAAAAAGGGCATTCTTAAATGGGAAAATAGACCTTTCCCAAGCTGAAGCAGTTGCGGAGTTAATTTCAGCCTCTAGTGAAATTGAGATTGAAATTGCCAATCATCAATTGAGAGGAAGCTTAAGTAAACGTCTTCATGTTATTCAGTCTGGGATAATTAATTTACAGGCACAATTCGAAGCAAGTATAGATTTTCCTGAAGATGAAATTAAAGAAAAAAATGTTGGTGAAATATTGACAATTGTAAAGCCACTTAAATCTGCAATTACTCAACTAATTAACTCGACGAATATAAAGTCAACATTGTCCCAGGGTATTAAAATTTCACTGATTGGTCCTCCCAATGTAGGTAAAAGTACATTGTTTAATAACCTTGTTCACGAAAATCGTGCACTGGTAAGTAAAGACTCAGGGACAACAAGAGATTATCTATCAAAAGAATTAAATATAGGAGGCTATAAAGTTGAATTATTTGACACTGCAGGGATCCGTAAAACAACCTCTGAGGTTGAACAACTGGGGATACAAAATTCTATTCGTCTTATAGATGATTCGGCTATTGTTCTGTTAGTATTTGATTCGTCACTCCCCTACCCTACCGAATTTTATAATAGCATCCGGAAAGAAATTAAATCGAAAGCGATAATAGTTGTAGAAAATAAAAATGACCTAAAACGCGAGATATCCTCCAGCGATTATCCTCGAAACTCAAAAGTAATCACGACTTCAATGATAGAAGATGGTTGTTCAGAAAATATTATATCCGAAATAGAGAAAGTGTTATCGGATCAGTTTAAAATAAACCCATCAAGTGATATCTTGGTTAATAAAAGACAGTCTAATCATCTTGTAGATGCACGAGCCCATTTAGATGAAGTAGTATCTCTCATTTCATCTTCCATTAATGAAGAAATCATATTACAGGAATTAAAATTATCAATCGAGAGTATTAACAGTATTATTGGACGCACAGATAATGAAGATATGCTAGACCAGTTGTTTCAAAATTTCTGTATTGGAAAATGAATACAGGATTAAAAACAGATAAGCTAAATCCCTATGATGTAATTGTTTGCGGTGCAGGGCATGCTGGTTGCGAGGCAGCTTTGGCAGCATCTAGGTGTGGGGCTGAAGTTCTTATTTTGACGGGCAACCTCGATACTGTTGCTCAAATGAGTTGTAATCCAGCAATTGGGGGCCAAGCTAAAGGACAAATTGTTAGAGAAATTGACGCCTTAGGCGGAGAAATGGCTCTGAACACTGATCTATCAGCAATTCAATTCAAATTACTTAACTCCTCAAAGGGACCGGCTGTTCAAGCACCTCGAGCGCAGTGTGATAAAAAAGCGTACCAGCTTAGAATGAAACATGTTCTCGAATTAAATGAGAACATTACAACATTTCAAAGTATAGTAGATGGCTTAATTATTAAGAAAGATAAATGTGTTGGCGTCAAAACAACCCTGGGCATAAACTTCTACGGAAAATCAATCGTTGTTACAACCGGCACATTCTTGCGTGCACTAATGCATGTTGGTAAAGAAAAAGCGGAGGGCGGAAGACTCGGCGATCATGTAGCAAAGGGATTATCTGCTGACTTCACAGAATACGGAATAGAACTCAATCGATTTAAGACCGGCACTCCTCCACGCCTGCTTGGCCGCTCCATTAATTTTGAAAAAACAGAAACACAGTATGGTGACAAAGAGCCTACTAAGTTTGCCTTTTATGATACTCGCAACCAAGAAGAAATGTTCCATGTGGAACAAAAAGGAAGATGGTTCCACGTGGAACAATCCCAACCGCTTCCCACTGTTCAATGCTTTACTACACGAACCACATCTCAAACGGCTGAGATAATAAAAAAGAATCTTCACTTGTCACCTTTATATAAAGGTGACATATCAGGGACAGGTCCAAGATATTGTCCTAGTGTCGAAGATAAAATTGTTAGATTTGGAGAGAAAGAAGGTCATCGAATCTATCTTGAGCCAGAAGGAATCAATACCGATGAATGGTATGTAAATGGGCTTTCGACTAGTTTACCTTTTGATGTACAAAAAGATGTGGTTCAATCTATACCTGGTCTTGAACAAGCGATTATAATCCGCCTGCGTATGCGGTTGAATATGATTATGCAAATCCAACCCAACTTACAAGATCCCTTGAGTCTTTAAAGATCGAATCTTTATTTTTTGCGGGTCAGATCAACGGCACATCGGGCTACGAAGAAGCTGCCGCACAAGGGCTCGTTGCAGGAATAAATAGCGCAAGAAAAGCATTGGATCAGAATCCTATAATATTTGGTAGAGATGAGGGTTATATTGGAGTGCTCATTGATGATTTGGTTACTAAAGGAACAACAGAGCCATATCGTATGTTTACAAGCCGTGCAGAATATAGATTACTCTTTAATCATACTAGTTCTGAATTAAGATATCTACCAAAACTACAAATTATTAATTTAGTCTCACAAGAGAGAAAACAGGCTATAGTTTCAAAAGCTAAGCTAATTAATGAATGGGTTTTGCGGATGAGAACAGAAAAGGTATACGCAAATGACACCTACGCAGATTTAGTTAAAAGAGGGGAAAACGAAATGGTACTGCCTGAGGATTTTAGAAAACTACACAAAGAGACCAGATCTGAAATTCTTTACCGAGTTAAATATGAAGGTTATTTGTTACGTGAATTAAAAAATATTGATAGAATGAAGGATTCAGAACGTATCAAAATCCCTAAGAGTTTCAGTTACGAAGACATTCCTGGTCTACGAAAAGAAAGTGCTGAAAAGCTTTCTGTAATCAAACCTGAGACACTTGCCCAGGCGAACAGGATATCTGGCGTTAATCCATCTGACATTAGTGTATTAATGATACTCTTAGCTAAATCAAATACTAATTGATTCAAAATGGACTACTTTCTTAAAACTTTTTCCCTCCAAAAGGAGCGAGAGGGTAGGGTAAGGCAGTTTTTCTCCAACCAGATTACTCCGCTTATCAATTCAACGAACAAGCACTCAATTGATTTAGAGATTGGTTGTGGGCACGGGCATTGGATTAATGAATATGCGCAGCGAAACAAAACAAAAATATGCATCGGTATTGACTTAATTTCCAAACGAATTGAAAAAGCGACAGTAAAAAAAGAAAATGCTAAAAATACTAATTTGTGCTTTTTAAAAGCGGAAGCAATTGAGTTTATTAATTACAAACCTAAAGAGTTAGTATTTACCAATGTATTCGTTTTTTTCCCTGACCCATGGCCCAAAAAGAAACATCATAAAAGAAGGTTGATACAGGATTCATTTCTTAAATTACTTAAGCTTCATACTCATTCTCAAAGTAGATTATTTTTCAGAACTGACCATGTTGAATATTTTGAGTGGACTAAAACACAAATTCAAATTTCTGATTCCTGGGAATTATCAAATCATGACTGGCCACTTGAACACGAAAGTTACTTTCAGGAACTATTGCCCGATTTTTCAAGTTTGTCAGCCAATAGGCTATAAGCTGGACTTATGGAGTTAATTTACCACTTTCTATGTAAACACAAACTGGCACCTTATTATTCTATTCAAGGGTGACCGTTCATGTATTTAGCAATTTAAGCTTAAAAATAGAAAAACCTCGTTGACCTTGGTTAAACAAAACTTATAGTGCACATCTTGTTTTGAAGCTTCTAATACCATTCTCCTTCCTAGTTACATCATTACCTGTGCTCGCCTCAGGTGAAGGTGTTAGTTTAGTGTCCGAAGAAATATTCAAACTTGGAGTATTTCCAGTTACCAATTCTATG
>JGI20157J14317_10002518_pt1 | contig 15491 bp, 24 predicted proteins | sample COG_07_FD_14317 | JGI IMG/M metagenome (IMG submission 14317)
ACTTCCTAGCTGTTTCTTCTTCACTTTCAAAAAACGAAGTAGCCTTAACCTTCATAGTCTCGTAAAAGGCTTCGATGTTTATNTTNGTGGTTTCNATAAACTGACGAACATTTAGAAAACCATTACTAAAACCAGTAACAACAAAATTTATTGCTGTAGTTGCACCGTTAGTGAAACTTGTAAAGAACCCAGAAACAACTTCCAATATGCTGTTGAACGCTGAAACATAAACATCTATATAAGGTTGAAANAAACCTGATAAGTATTCAAATACTGCTTTAAATTTATCAGTTACAGCNGTTGCGAATGAAGTTACATAGCCAGAAATAACTTGAAAAGTTGCGCTGAAATATCTTTTGAAATCTTCAAAGTCAAAACCAAACACATCAGACATAATTGCATAAAGCCCAACGAGTGCAGTAACAGTAATGCCTATTGGACCACCTAATAAAGTTAGCGCACCTTTAAGTATTCCAACAGCAGTAGAAGCTAACCCTGCGCTTGTTGCAGCAGATGTAAATGCGATAACCGTTCCTGCTAATGCACTAGCAATTTGACCAACAAGAATCGCCGCCAGTGTTTTAGCACCAATAGTCATAGCTTTTAGAACATCATTAAACTTTTCAGACTGAACGAAGTCATCTACTTTGCGAGAAAAGTTTGTAGTCGCTTGTATAACTTTACGAATAATAGGTTCTAGCTTTTTACCCATCGTAATCGCTAAACCTTCGTTAGCAGAATTAAGACTTAGTAAATCACCTGTCATATTATCGAAGTTTGTTGCAGCCATATCAGTTGCAGTGCTTGTGCCTGTTATAGCCCTTTCTAGCTTTCTAGCATCTCGTGAGCCATTAATCATAATAGCCGCAGACTTCATTGCTTCAGCACCAAACAAATCAGTTAGCTCGGTAAGGTTCATATTCTCAGCAGCAAGATTTTCTAGCGCACCCGCAAGACCAACCATTGAAGGTTTGAATTTATCGTCAGCTTCGTTTTCTAGCTTCAACAACACTTGTCTAAAGCCTGTGCCTGCTTCAGCAGCGAATAGACCGCCTTTAGCTAGCAACTGAACGCCAACATTAGCCTCTTCAAAACTTAACCCTGCTAAACTCGCAGCAACACCCGCATTCTTCATAGCTTGCGCTGTGTCTGTAATGGAGGATGAACCTTCTTTAGCACCTGCTGCCAATACATTCACAAAACGGCTAGCTTCTTCTGCACCTGCGCCAAATTGGTTAAGAGATACGCCGACAGTAGACGCAGCATCAGCCAAGCCAATACCCGCTGCTTCGGCTAACTTTACTGCTTCTTTTGTAACAGCAGCCAACGCTTCTTTATTTGCAAGTAAGTCAGGCTTAGCACTAGCGATTAGTTTAAATGCGTCTGCCGCTTGGCTTGCAGATAGAGTTGTTGTTTTACCAATTAACGCTGCTTGCTCTTCGTAAAATTGTAAGTCTTTACCAGTAGCACCAGTAATGGCAGACAACTCACTTACAGATTTTGTAAAGTTAATTGTGTCAGTGGTAATCTTTTGGAAAATAGCGCCAACGCTAAGACCTGCCGCAGCAGCACCAAACAACTTCACAGCTTTAGAAGCTAATGAGCTTTGCTTACCAAGTTTTTCCATTTCAGTAGCAGCAGCAGCAACGCCTGTGGACTTGGCTTGTATCTCAACGGTATATAAATCAGTCGCCATAATTATTTCCTAAAACTACCTGTTCGTAATGCTTGTTTAATAGCATCGTCATCTATCGTGGCTGCTTCAATATGCTTGTAGGGTGCTACCGCCGTACTGTCATGGTATCTACTAGCACAAGAAGTATAAATTGATGAAAGTCGTTTTAATGTGTGACTTTCCCACACGCTTAATTCTATTCCAGTTAACGCACACCAACTACTGATTTCCTGCCATGTAACTTCGCTTGGTCCAATCTGTGCAAGTAAGTCTATGACATAAGAAAAAGGCGCTATGTCGGGCATAATTGGGTCAACCATCGACTCAATTCGTGCCTTCGTAGCGCCTTTCTGGTTCGTAGTGAGCCAAGCCCAGTAGCGAACATAATCTTCAAGTAGCTGGCTTAAGTAAAAATGTAGTTAGCCCTATCAGCAGCAGCTTCTAACATTTGCTCGGCAATCCATGACCGTTTTTCGTATATCATCAAAGCATTCTCTTTACTGCACTTCAGAGCTTCTTCGTTGTATACAATGCCCGACCATGACACTGTGCATTCAGCTAATAAATCACGAACTTGTCGTTCGACTTCAGCGTCAGGCACTTTGCCGTTGCGATACTTGTTTGCGTTTTTTGCGGCATTTCGTTTTTGAGCCTGTTGCCATTTAGCCGAATCACGCCCAAGTATTTTAATACTAATACTTTTGCCTTTATCGTCTTCAAGCGTCTCACCTGTTATAGGGTGAGCAAGGTCAACACTAATGCCGCTATTCGCAGCTTCTTTCAAATCAAATTGCGCTAAATCCATTCTGAGCTACCTTATGCAGTAACTGTCGAACGAGTGCGCTCCAAACTAATAGTCTTTTGAACTATTGAGTCTGCGCCCCCAGCGACAGTATCAAAAGAAACAACCTTACCAGTGAAATAGTCAATTGTTCCGTCTCGGTATGTAACCTCGAAAGAGTAATCGGTATCCGCTGCTAGGGCTGCAAGAATAATAACTTGTCCGGCATCGTCATCATCACGGTTTACCGTAATAGAATCTGCGCCGTTATTGAAAGTACCTTTGTACTTATCAGTGCTGCGTTGAGCAATAGGGTTGCTCGTTACAACATTATAAACTTGACCACCTGGAGTCCAATCAGTTACTTGACCAACTGTGGTAAAAGTAAGAGCGCCATAACCAGTGTCATCAAAGGTAGCGGGTAAATTAGCCGAAACACCAATCGTGGTTTCGACAAGGGTCTGTACTGTATCAGGCATAAATCACCTCGTTATAAATGAAATATATCGTATCGAAACGACAATTGTGTACCAAGCATCCATTACTGTTCCTGCTTGGCGGCTTACTGAGCGTATTGTCGCAGATTGTCCAGAATATGCAACGCTACTCCCAATTGGGTAATGCGCCATAATTTCCTCTGCTTTAGTCTTTGGAGCAATCGCCCCGCCGTCTATAGGATAGCGCAAGATAACTCTAAAAATTCCGCTTGTCTCGTTCATATCAGAAAGAGTCATAGAATCTATAGGGTTCGGTATGTTTATAAGCTCTGCATACGCTGTACCCGATACAGGTGTGTAAGGCATATTTTCGTAATTAACTGGAATGCTAAAAGAGCCATCTACAAAAGACTGCACGAATGCTTGGTCAATTTTTATGCTCATTTTGCAAACTTCCTAATATTTGTTTCTATTCTGGCAATGTTTTTAGCGACCATTCCATCGCGCTCTTCCCAGACTCCAACATAAGGAACATTGTTAGTTAGGTAGGTAGTATCACCTGCGCCACCACACTTCTTCTTCATTGCTTGAACTGTTTCTGAGCCGCTACGGTCTAAATTACTAACAGTACCAGTAGCAGCAGAACCAACTGTACACTGCCAATTACCTCTCATACGACCAGTATCTACTCTGCTGTCCATGATAGCGCCAGTGAACAACTCAATCTTTACTGCGCGCACAAATTCATCAAGCGTAGAATTAGCGCGTTTGGCTATATCGTCTGCGTTTTTGATTATCATCGTCTTGCCTGCACAAAATAAACCAACGGAATACCCGCAGGGCTAGACTCTTTGATTGATACGATTGACCAGTTTTCACCACGAATAGTTATTGTATCAGTAGAAACAGGCTCAATAGTATTGTCTAAAATAATCATACGATCACTGCTTAATATTCTAGCACCGTCTATAAGCTCGTCAGCGTACTTCTGGACGATTGTATTTGGAGTATATGTAACCGTAGTACCCGCAGTTACAGTGCCTGTCACTGGGTCTATAGAGTCTCCTGTGGTGCGTTTAATTTCACCCACAGCGCCAAACTTAGTAATCAGCTTAGAAGCAGTAGCCGCTATGCTGTTATAGAAGACTTCACTCATTAGCCCATCACCAACGGTATACCAAGACCGCCACGAACCATAAGAGCAGCGAGCAATGATTGGCTGCGTGAATGCCTAGCGATTCTTTGGCTGTCAGCTATAGCGTATTCAACCTTAACTGCGCCTTTCACTTCTTCGCTCTTAATGCCTACTGAGCTAGATTGAGAAAGGTTATATAAGTCTTCACCCGCTTGTATGTCTAGTGCGAGCGACATCTGGCAATTCTTCACCAGTGTAGGTATTTCGTTATTCTGCCAACTGAAGTTATCTAAGTCGGTCAGATTGTTTCGTGGATAAGATAGCGGCTGATAACGCTCTACCATGTCACCCATTAACTGCGATTCTTTGCTAGCGATATATTGGGCAGCTTTGATTAGCTGTACTTTGAAAGCATTGGTATCTTCAACCGTAACGCCAAAGCCTTCAGCGTAGGCTATGTATTCAGCTATAGTCACATAGGTGTTAGCACCTGCGATAATAGAGCCATTTTCAACAATCAAGGTAGCCATTTAATATCCCTACTTGCCTTTCGGCTTCTTTTTCTTGCCTTTGTTGTACATAAAATCACCACTTAACTTTATTTGCCCAGTACGCGCCGCTCATCTTACCTTTCTTTATGTTTTCAGCGTGTCTTGCCTGAAACGAAGCCCTGCGAGCAGCATCAGCTTTACTTTCGTTAGCGCGTTTAGGTGAACCTGAAACTCCCTGTTGTCCGAAGCGAATCGTTTTTATTTCATCGCCTTCTTTAGCGACAACAACATGAGATTTGGTCGGATGGTTAGGAGTGCGCTTTGGTTGGTTGTACTTATCCAGACCTAAACGAGTGAGTCTTGAATCTTTTGCCATGATAACCCCAGAAAGGGAAAAGGGGAGCCGAAGCCCCCCGTTCCGTTTAGCCGAGAAGTACAGCAGCGAAGTCAGGCTTCCATACTTTGTAGCCGTACAAGCAAGACACATCAAACATCGCCTTGTTGTAGCCTTTGTAGGCAGCTATTTCAAACACGAGACCGCTAACTGGGTCTTGTACTGTCAGACGATCAACCGCAGCGTCACCGCCAGTAGGTTGTGCCATTGGACGCATACCGATTTCAACAGCAGCTTTGTGGAAAGCTACGTTACCAGTGAAGCTATCGCCAACAGTAAGAGCAACGCCATCAGCAAGTGACTCGCGTAGACCAGTAGCACCGATAGTTACAACACCACCTGCAAGAGCGCCAGTTACGACATACTTGTTAGTATCACCCGCGAAAGTGATTACATCACCTGCGAGAATAGTACCAGTACCGCCGTCAACTGTAATTGCAGTAGCGCCAACAGCGTAAGTGCCGTCAGTAATGTAGCTTGCGCCAGTGCCTTTAGTGTGGCTTGAAATACCCGCAGACTCTTTGATCATCAGACCTTGGAGGTCGAGCAAAGTGCCTTGACGGAGAAGGTCGCTAGAACCCGCAGTATTGACTGACTGTAGTGAAGCGAGCTGACGCAGGTTAGTACCCGCAACGCTGTTCATTACAATAGAAGCCATACCGTCATTTGAAGGCATACCGTTATCTACGAGAATCTGGCGAATCTCTGCAACTTCCGCAAAGTTACTACCGAAAGGAGTAGTACCCGCAGTACCGAAAGCGCGTGAAGCATTCTTAGCTACATCCGCAGCAACTTCGGCTTCGATTTGGTTAGAGATAGCGCGCATAGCTTGCTGAATCTGGTCACCGTAGATAGTTTCAAAGCCTGCGCCGTTGTTGACGTGCTTCATGTCTTCGCCTGTCCACGGAATCTGAACAGATGCTGTAGTGCTAAGAGCCATTGTCTTATTGTCTACAGTTTGGTCTGTGCCTTCAGGGATAGTCATTGAAGGTGAAACGGTTGTAACAGTCGCGTTGCGAGTAGCGAATGAGCGGATAGTATCGCCCTGTGCTGCACGAGCAGTTGCGTCTGAGTTAATTGTTGCTGAAGGGATAACACCAACAAGCTCACGGCCAACAATGTCTGCCGCCTTGTAGATGTCTGCCGCTAAGTCAGTTAGAACATTAGCCATGAGAGATTACCTTTAATCGTCTTTAAGTTTACCGCCGTTTTTGGCGAAGTTTGCGCGTTGCGCTTGGTTCATTCGGTCAAACTCCGACCGACTCACTTCATTGACTCCAGCCCCGCTAGATTCATTGCCACCTGTACGCCCTGCGCCGTTGGCTTTTGTTCCCACAATTAACGGAGCAAAAGCTGCGCTATTCTGGAATTCTGCTTTAAGCTCATCAACTGACATAGCTGAAGGCTTACCATCTTTATCGAGAACAACAGTAACAGGACTGCCTTCTCTGAATTCTGTTCTTAAACGTCTTTCTAGGTGTGGCAATAAAACATCTGCCGAACCTTGTACTGCGATTTCTGCCGCTATCTTTGTTGCCGTTTGCCCACTTGTTAGCTTAACAAGAGTGCCTGACAATTCTTCTAGCTCTTTCTTTAGCTCTACTTCTCTAGCGTTAAACTTCTCTTGCCAAGATTTATCTAGAGCCTCTGTATCATTGCCTTTCTTTGCTGCTTCAAGTCTTGCTGCGTCTGCTTCTTCCGCTGCTTCCCGCGCTTTCTGCGATGCTGCTTTCTTTTCTCGCAACAACTCATCAACTTTATTCTTGAGGCCACTTAAATCTTCGTTCTCTGGCTCAGGAATGCCTGTAACTTTAAGCTGATACCCAGTATCTGTTTGCTCATAAAGTCCTTGTAAGGATTCGTCAATGTTTTCTAAACTATCTAACTTAAACTCAATCATTATATCACCCTGTGATTAAAGTAAGCCCTGCTTACGATTCCGTCATTGTAACTTGCAAAACTTTTATGTCAATGCTAGTCAATTCCTGCTTTTTCAAATGCGAGCGGTTCTAGTTTTTGCATTTCTTTTAAAGTCATCGGTTTGAATTGTTTGTTTAGCTGTAGCTTGGTGAATTTCTCAGAAGTGAGACCACCGTTATTTAGTAGTTTTGTTCTATTTATGCCAATTATAGATTCTTGGAAGTTTTTAGGTTGACGCTTTAACCAACCATAGTAAGTTTCATCGGCGGGAACGGAAATCACTTCGCCTTTAGTATTTCGCGCAGACCTTGTGGCATTTTCTCTTAAAAAAGCAAATCTCGCGTCTGGGACTCCGACTATGGTACTTCTACAGTTTAAGTGTAGTGGAGGTCTTGGTCCTTTTCTTACTGGATTTTCTTGAAAAACTTGACCATCTAAAGCTCTACACTGAGAAGAAGTCCTATTGTCTAGCACACTAACCCATTTTATTTTCTTAACTATATCTGCGTTTTCTGCCCAAACTTGCTCTCTAGCTTGCGATGATGCGTGTTGCAACGCTGTTCTTGTAATAGCTTTAGCACTGCGATTCATTTCGCCAACAATGCCGTCTTTAAACTTAGCAGCTCTTGTGCCTCGAATTGTTTGCAAGATTTGATTAGTTGTTTGACCTTCGTAGTAGCCTGACATAATCGCCCCTGCTACTTTGTCTAAAGTCTTTTTAGACATATCTTTTACAAAAGGTTCTAGCAACTGCCCATTACCAAAGCCAAGCATAGTTAGTGGGTTATTAAGAACAGCCACAGCAATAGCCGCCGTTGCGGGGACTACATACTCAGCAGCAGATACTTGCTCTAAAGAGCGCAGTTCAAAACCTGCCTCGTAGTCAGCTAATTCTAAAGATTGCTTTGCTACAGTCTTAGAGAATTCTTGCGCTAATATATCCATATCTGAGCGTACAGAAAGCAGCAACTGGTTAAGCCTGTCCCTAGAAAACTCGGTTAGGTTTTTATTAGCCAAACGAGCGCTAACAGATTGGTCAATTTTCTTTAGAAAACTTCCAACCTTGTTAGCTTCGCCTGTCTTTAGCCTTTCAAGATAGACTTGATGGCGAGTAGCTATGTTTATTAGCTCCTCTGGTGCTGTAGCCATTAGTCTTCCTCTAGGTCAACCATGGTTTCTTGGATGCCTATTTCTTCTTGGTAATCTTCAAACTCTTTTTCGGCACTAAGCAGACCGTGCTTCTTTTGCCAAGCAAACAGGTCGCTAATCGGCAGAACGCCTTGCAAGAATGAAGCAACCACAGCGTTAAGCATTTGCGCGTCTGCTTTCGGGTCAATGAAGTCTTGGCTTATCTCGTATTTACACTCAACATCACCACGAACACCCATAAACTGCGCCGCCATTTTAAGCGCGTCATAGTAGGCTTCGGAAACATTGTTGGCGATTAAAGACAGCACTGAATGTGAAGTCATTAGCTCACCGTCAATCTGTGTAGCAGTTTTAGCCGCACCGCCCGACCGCATGAACATAGCGCCTAAGCCAATCATTAGCTCAACTTTGTCCATCATAGCTTCACGCGCAAGCATATTAGGGCTTGCCTGAGCAAAGCCGAATGTCTCGCCAGATGGAACGCCAATTAATCTACCTGAGCCGATATACATATTGTTCGACTGCATTAGCTCAATGGTTTCTTGGTTTAGCCCAGACATCCACGGTTGAACCTGCCCGACTGTAAATACTGAGTCTTCGTAGATAGCGGAGTTGTTGTAATGACCTAAGTTTATCTTAGCCAAATCGTACATTGGCGGGTGGTCAACACTGGTCGTGTTCATTTCTGAACCAACGAAAACAAACGGCAGATAGTCTAAAGTGTTACCGAATCCATCACGTGGAACAGTCTCACTGTAAACGTAGTATTCATTGTGGTCATTCCTGCGCCACTCTCTCTGAACATATACGCCTTCTTCAAGCGCCAGTTCTATCCAGATTTCTTTTAGCTCAAACTCATAGCCGTCAGACTTTGGCTCGCTAACCGTAGAGGTTAATACCACAAGCGTTGGCATAACCTTTGAGCCGACTCGCTCTGTCTGCCAGTTAATAATCTGTCGGCAATCAAAGCGCGTGATAGTAGCGAAGATGTTTCCATTAAGAATATCAGCGCGTGATACTTCACCGTCTGTAGTTGGGAAATCTACCAATAAACCAGAACGACCAACACGGATAACGTCACGCATTACTTCCTGTGATTGTTGGTAGATAGATGCGCCTGCGCCGTTTATATCCGTAGATACATACTCAAGCTCTTCAGGGACTTCTAGTGTTGGCGGTTTGGTGAACGCTTTACCTACAAACCCACGACTTGTATATCCTGCGACTGCGGCGAATACGCTGCGCTTAAAGAACTGCGAGTTACGCTCAACATTCTCAACGGATACGTCTTTAGGGTTTAGCTGTACCAAATACTTTTTGAGGTTAGTGGAATCGCAAATATCATTTACCAATTCCCACTTATCTACATTGTCCCGATACTTCGGGTTCTTAAAATCTATGCTCATCGTGCCATACCTATATCTGTGACCACGACAGGTCTGCCCAGCGACCATTTGCGGTTGATAAAATAACCTGCCGCATCAACCCAGTCGTCTATAGCAGGATGTTCACTGAACTTTTCGGGCTGCCCTTTTACATAACCTTGCGACTCTAGCGCATCAGTTAATTGTGGGCAGGTATCCGTATTCACTAGCCATCGGTAATGCGATAGCAATCCGTTCACTGCGTTTATACGGTCTCTAACCATAGGATTCGCATTCGGACAGTCTACAGCGTAACCGTGCTGCCGTATTATATCAATATCTGACCCAGTTGCGTTAGTGCTACCAGACTTTCCACTAGCGTCAGGGTATACGGTTATCTTCCTGCCTTGCTGCTCGTATTTAGATAAACGCGCACAGAAATCTCTAGTATCGTGGCTAATAAATTCATCAACTGTTACTGGGTCTTTTCCATCTATCACGCTAATTACCGCGCAGCATCCACCAATATTGAAATCAACTCCGACATGGAGGAACTTGTCAGCGTCAGTAATCGTGCGGTCTGTGTGATGTTTTTCTCTAGCGAAGAAGTGGTAAACCTTGTTAGCAGATAAACTTACGAACTCGCCCTTAAGAAATAGGTCGGCTAAAACTGGGTCGTAGTTATCCCTAATCTGTTGGATATAACCGTCAGGCAAAAAAGGATTAGATGCTGTAGGCGAATTAATAACCACGTAGCCATCTTGTAATGACTTTACCCACTTTTGATATACGAAACCGCTGTAGCCTTGGTCTGGTGTAGTCACGCAGCCGATTGTATTACCCGCAGGATGCTTGCACTTTTGTCGATTGCGTTCACTTATCTTTCGCCAGACTAGCGCAGCTTTATCTTTGGGCAGGGTGTCTAGCTCGTCCACTATGCTATGCGCTACCTCATAGGCAACGATTCTTTCAGGTCGGTCATAGCTACGCAGAATAATCATGCCGAAGCCGTGAATCTGTACAGTGTATTCGGAGCGGTTAGTTTTGAATGACAGCCCTAGCTTTTCTAATTCTTCTTCAAGCCCAGACAGTGCGCGTAACCTAAGCAAATCATAGGTCGGCATATAGTAAGCGCCGTTGATAGTGGGGTCTTGAACCATTAGGCAGATAAGCCTAGATATTCCCGCTACTGTCTTTCCGCTACCAAGCCCACCTACTAGCGCAGGGTACTTAGCTTCGGAGCATAGGAACTCTTCTTGTGGCTCAGTCAGGCTTAGTTGCACGGACTAACCTATAATCACATTAGATTCTGTTTCTATCCAAACTTTAGCTCCACAAGATAATGGCTTGTCAGGGCTATACACGACTGTGCTTGCGCCTTCTATCGTAACTTTATTGCATTTTATGTTTTCTTTGTAAGTTTTTACCGTAAGTACAGGCAAGTCTTCGCCTTTACTATTAGCTTTTATGTGATGTTGATTTACATGAATTTTAGTTTTCATTTTTGCTCGCACGAACTATCTGTATAACATTATCTTCGTTAGTGGATATTGTGGTTGTATCTAGCTCTTTCCATCCTGCTTGGGTCTTGAGATAGAAGATAGCCGCAGTCATGTTGCCGCTCTGCGCTTGATTGACAAGATTACTAGCCACACTCGCTATAGCCCTGCCCCTGCCTTTTTTATAGGCATTAGAAACTTCCGGTTGTCTTTGTTCTACAGCACGAAAGGTAGTCTCTGATATACCAAAGTAATCAGATAATTGCGCTTTTGTTAATACTGCGGCGAGTTTCTCTACCAAGTTAATTTGGTCTTGGTCGAATTCTGTAGCGGGTCTTCCCCCGCCGTCACCTTGGTTTCCAATCTTCATATCAATCTTTTGGGAAATTAGCTAATGGATAAAATACTAATGTGTTTCTATAACCATTTGAATGAGTCGGGGTTATAGGTGTTACTCCATGAACATTCCTCCATGCGGGATAATAAAGCATAGAGTTATCATCACTGGCTACTGTCGCACCGTAATCAGGGATTGTCGTGCATCCCCCTACGCTGTTTTTTCTTTTTGCTATGATTACATTGGAACAACCTTTTAAGTTGCCGTTATCCCTATGAAAATCAGCAGCAATATTGAAATTAGAAATACTGCTAGTGAAAAGGTCTGAGAACCTCCACTCCTTTGCGATATTGTCAGCAATTATGTTTTTTTGCTGCTCGTATAGCTCAGGAGTAATTTGTTTGATTATATTTTCACTTTCTTTTGCAAGCATCAGCATAGCCTTGATAAAGGTTTTAGCCGTTGCAACACCGTGTACGCTGCTTCTTGTTGGATAAGGCCTCCTCATGTGTGGCTTAGGAGGAATAGAACCGAGTATGGTTGAGTACTGTAATACTTGCTTTGACTTATCATCATCAATAAACCCGCTACTTCTTTTCATTAAGGATTTTGGTACGTTTTTTGACCTAAGCTCCTTATCTGCTATATCGGCAAGCTGCGAAGCCTTTGGGCTGTAATTACCTATGTCTTTGATATAAAACCCGATAGGCTTGCCATCATCAAAAAATAAAGTGTCTTCAAGTATATTTGGACAGATATACTCGCAAGTATCCCCAACCTTTACGTTATGGCTAACCTCTTTTAGATGAAGCTCTTTCATATGCTTAAAAGCCTTTCAATGACAGTATTCTGTTCTAACAAAGTATTGTTCTTCATAACCCATTTATTGCCTTTAAAGGCTTTGAAAAAGCTAATTCTATTCGTAAGATTTGTCTTGTAAGTGTTTTCTTTCCACATCCCATTGCCCCTAGACAAAACTCTTTTGTATATTTCTTCTCTAGTGACGTTTAAAAGTATTACATATATTTCAAAGCCCATATTCTTAAATCGTTCTAGGTCTACTTGCTTTGAATAGTATTCACCCGCTATGACTAGCTTATCGCCAGAATAATTTTCTAACGAAGAAAGGACATCTGCTTTGCTGTATTTAGACAAAGAGTCTGCCCCTGCTTGGCTGACGCCTAATATGTCATAATCTTCGCAACTTCTGATGAAACCATTTTGACTTACAAACTTAGATTTTTCTAAGATAGTGCTTTTGCCAGACCCCATAGAGCCTGTGAGGAACACAGCTTTCACCTATTGTTCCCTGCCTTTCCTTAGAGCCTCTATTAAAATTGCACCAATGTAAGCGTCTTTTTGTCTATATTCTTTTACCAACTGGGCAGCTTCGTCATAATGTTCTGCATCAAACTCAATTTGAATGGCTTTCTTCACCCCAGATTGCATTTCGTCCAATGCATCTTCATGATCATCTTCCAAAATAGAATAATCTAAAGCCCCATCAAACTCAGGCAATATGTCCCAACCGAGTATGCTTACATCAAATTCTAGGTTCTTTAGGGTTTCAATCTCTATTTTTAATAATTCGTCATCCCAACCAGAATTTAGAGCGAGTTTGTTGTCAGCAATGACGTAAGCCTTCCGCTGCGCCTCTGTAAGACCTTCTAGCGTAATAGTTGGGACTTCATCAAGGTTTAGAAGTTCAGCAGCCACAAGGCGTCCATGACCCGCTATGACAGAGCCACCTTCGTCAATAAGAATAGGATTGGTAAAGCCAAATTCGCGTATGGATGCAGCGATTTGCTTAACTTGCGACTCAGAGTGAGTGCGTGAATTGTTGATATACGGTATCAAGTCGTCCGTAGCGACATATTCTATCTTTAACACATTCACCCCCAGTGATTGCTTTTAGCCTCAAGCTAGGGGTGAATGGTAACAGTTTTGTTAAAAAAGGCTAGTCCATTGAGTAAGTAGCATATCCTGACTTGCCGTTGCTCGTTGTCGTGGTGTTAATTCCGTAGCCTTTATTCCGTAAGGTATGAATTCTAGCTGCAAGCCTTGTTATACCGTACTTCTCAAATGCCTTCATGCTAGTTATTTTGCCATAGCGCTTGATGTGCTTTAATACCTGCATTTCTTGAGTCATAGCTTTCTCCTAACTGGGGGTGCTATTAATTTTTAATTTCACCCCTTGATTAATAAAAAATATGTCTGCCTATCTTGCGTTTAACATCCAAGCCTTGCGACCAGTACGGCTGTATATCGTCACGATGGTAGAACACAGCGCCACCAGTAACATCAACTAAGGTTGTTTCAGCGTGGATAGCGATTGATAACGCTAAGGTATAAGCCTCGGCATCGTCAATCGTTTCTGGTTTGCCATCGCACCAGTATGAAAAGTGGCATTGATGACGAATAGGGTGACCTGCCCAATATTTAGCTTGTTTGGTAACTCCGCAGGGAGTGTTGGGGTAGTCAGGGGAGTGAACTCTATTGATTATGGTATTGGCTACGGCGACCTGCCCCTCTAGTGGCTCTGAGCGAGCCTCAAAGTAGATAGCCATAGCAATACAAGCAACTGAGGTAATCACTAGAATAAATCCAAAGAATGCTGATTATTACCAAGCCAAACCGGCGCAGAGTTAAAAGATTCAATTCTCGCCGCTATATTTGACGCTCTTTGTCCCGCTGATGGAGGCGGATACATCCCGAATCTACTGAGTTGATTGTTATTTCTGGCAGCGTTAGTGCTATCGGCAGATGCTAATGGCAAATTCGTGAATATGTTCGGATCGAGCATTCTTAGTCCATGAAGTTTAGCTCTTGGTCGCCCTTCTGAGTCGCAGCAGACACTCATTGCTTCACCCATTCTAGCCCACCATCCCTTAGTGTTCGGAGTAGCCCATTGCCCAGAACTGCCGATTGCTACCCACTCGAATCTATCAACCATCCACTCTAGCCACTCCAAACTTTCGTGAAGATGCCAGATTGGAACGCCTTTTGCTCTTAATCCTATTCTGAGCCATTTATTAACGAGCTGAACATTTTCTTCTTCTGTTCCGTCAATCTTGTCTGGGATTAAACACCAATCGAAATTTGGATGCCGATAAAGAGACTTTACCCAATCCACATAAGCATCGAAGTCAATTTCGCTTCCAGATTTTTTCCACTCGCTAAAAGCGCCGTTATCAAGAACAAAAGACTGACAGTTTTCCAGAACTACGTTTAATTGCTGTTGATGCGCGATACTTACTAGACCATGCCTTCCTCTTAAAAGCTCTGCTGCGTCTGTTGTTTTACCGCCGATTGGTGTTCCGTGATATTTAATCATAAGCAATGGTGCGCGCTAATAATGGATGACTCGTAGCCCATAATGGTTTCGTAGGCTACGGCGCGTAATCGTTGGAGCGTAAACTTCTGAATCTCTTTAGCGGTAGATAAGTATTGAAAATCCGCCAAGTCATATATAAGAGCGTCAAACTTGTCTATATCATCGCCTATGGCAACCTCTAGTAAGTCTGGCTGAATGGTTCGTAGGTGTCGCCAAACGATGTCTAGCACTAACTCTGTGGGCTGAACCTTATCGTCTGTTATCAGTTCAGGCATATTCTCTAGCAGGATTTTAGTTATTTCTGCGCTCATTATTTGCACTCCTTGAAAGTGTTTTTGTAATCAGGCCACCCGAAGTCGCCATCTGTATCTATCCATAACTGGTGCATTTCGCAGTAGGTATCGCCGTCTATCTGCTGCACTTCTAGGTCTGTCTCGCTTAAAAGAACACCGATAGAACTGGCTAACGAAGCGAGTGCTATCACTATAACACCTGTGGCTAGTATGTTCTTCATGATGCAAACTCCAACTGGATATTTCTAACAATAAATTCTTCTATAGAACCTGAGTAAATTGTCTTCCAGTAAGATTGAAAACCGTCTTGCTCAGTAAAGGAGCTAATGCGTTCATCAACTCGCACATCTTTGCGGTCTATTGTGTAACGATACTCAGTATCACCGTGAGTTTGATGGCTGCGCGTAATCTGTGCGCCTGTGTTAGCTGCAATGAATGCTTCTAAGATTGGGCGGCGGTCAGTCTTGGCGATAAATAGCGCCTTTCTAAAATACTCTGCTGCGCCTGTAGGGTAGCCATCGTGGTGGATATAAACGCAGATGTCTTCCGCTGCCATTAAGTTATTCGTAAATAGGTAAGTTGCTCGTGTAGACATTTTTCTTCTCCTTGTTTTTACAGTACGTCAAATAGCTGATTAAGCGTACCCTAGCTGTCCATCCACTCTTCGTAGCTCTTAAGCGGC
>JGI20157J14317_10002522_pt1 | contig 15484 bp, 14 predicted proteins | sample COG_07_FD_14317 | JGI IMG/M metagenome (IMG submission 14317)
TATCATCTTCATCATCTACATGGTCAATAAAAAAGTCATACATGGAACAACCAAAACGGCATAAATCAAAACTATAATTTGGTTCGATTCTTGGTTTGTCTTCATTAAAAAAAGGTTCGGTGTTATATTGTGTATCCGCATCTTCACCTTTGCTAAAACTATCACTACAAAAACGTTTGCCATTTATTGTAAAAATAGAACGTCCGAAATCGATTATTTTGAAAATACGTCCATAAGTTGGAACTTTATATTTTTTATTGTTGATTTCGTAATGGAAATGTGTTTCGCTCGTGTATTCAAAAACAATATTACTAGAATGCAAATCGTTGTGTGTGAATGCGAATTCTTTTTGATAATAATGTAAAATAGTGATGATTTGAAATAAAATAGATTTCCATTCGTTATTAGATATTTCATTGTCCATCATATAATTATCTAGTGTATCTTCACAACACTCGGTAAAGATAGCCAATACAGGATATTTTTTGATAATAGCAAATGATTCTTCTTCATCATCACTTGATTCACTACTGCATTCACTTTCGCTATCATCATTATCATCATTATCATCATCATTTTCTTCATTCATTTCGTCATTTTCGTAAGTATTATTCGTTACAGAAGAAGAACTACTGCATGTACTTGAATTATCGTCTTCGGAGTTGTTATCATTATTTTTGTTGGTATGTTCAATATTTTCATATACCATATCGTCCATCATTGATGCTGATAAATCTTGATTTATATTTACAAATTGCGATGATATGTCGTTTGGCAAATCTTTGAAAATTGTATTAATAATATCATTTGGAAAATCTTCTACATCTAATTGTATTTCGGAATCTTTAATCACAATGGGTTTTTTATATTTAAATGAGCGATTTGCAAATAAAGAATTATTATTTTCTATTTCGAACAATGTATTTTTATTATTGTGAAAAAATTCAGATTGAAACATGTATTCTAAATCATCTTCTACATTTATTTTGAAATTTTTTTGATTTGCTAAAAACATACCATAATATCTATTGGCGTGAACAAAACCTTTATCTTTTGTTTTACTTGATAAATACGAAAATAAAGCATCAACGTATGCCACATTATGTATAAAATCATACTTTTCTAAAACGTTATCTTTTTTTTCATCGATATATGGAAGTTTATAAAATTCATTTTCGTCGATATTCTTGTATTTTCCCATCATATATTTAATTGGATCAATAAGTGGGGCAAATTTGCAATAGCATTGTTTTTCGCTAATTTTATTAGTTTTTTCATCTTCTACTTCGATAATATACTTATTGTAGGTGATTTTATCCTTTATTTTTTTAAATTCAGAAGTAGAATCAAAATTTACATTTTTATAATTCTTTTTATTTAAATCAAAAAATTCTTTATAAATAGGTATATAATTTTGTGTATTTTCTAAATTGCAAAAATTTTCATTTTCTAAATCATTAAATAATTCTTCGTTGTTATGTTTCGAGTAACCAATTTCCATTGGTATATAATTTTAAATTAATGGATATATTTAAACTAATTATTAATTAAATAAATATTTTTATTCGAATAAATATTAGATTTATTATATTAAATGTTTATAATATGACTTTAGAACTAAAACGTTTTGATATGAAAAACATTTCATTTAAGCCCAATGAAAACAAAGGTCCAGTTATAGTTTTGATTGGAAGACGTGATACAGGTAAAAGTTTTTTAGTTAGAGATTTGTTATATTATCAACAAGATATACCTTTAGGTACTGTTATTTCTGGAACTGAGGAAGGAAATGGATTTTATGGTAAACATGTGCCTAAATTATTTATTCATAACGAATACAATACAGTAATTATTGAAAACATTTTAAAAAGACAAAAGCAGGTTCTTAAACAAATGAATAAAGACATGGAAATGTATAAACGTTCAACAATTGACCCTAGAACATTTGTGATATTAGATGATTGTTTATATGATGCAAGCTGGTCGAAAGACAAAATGATGAGATTACTTTTCATGAATGGTCGTCATTGGAAAGTAATGCTTATTATTACCATGCAATATCCTTTAGGTATTCCACCAAATTTAAGAACAAATATTGATTATGTATTTATTTTGCGTGAACCTTATATTGCAAATCGCAAGCGTATTTATGAAAATTATGCAGGTATGTTTCCAACATTTGAATCATTTTGTCAAGTAATGGACCAATGTACTGAAAATTACGAATGTTTAGTGATTAATAATAATTCAAAATCAAACAAACTACAAGACCAAATTTTTTGGTATAAAGCTGATGCGCATGGTGAATTTAAATTGGGTTCTAAAGAGTTTTGGGAAATATCTAAAAATATGGGTTCCGATGATGAAGAAGAAACATATGACCCAAATAGTTCTAGAAGAAAGGCAGCTGGTCCTAAAATAAATGTAAGAAAAACAAAATGGTAAAAAACATTTAAGTAATAATTTATTTACTATTTATGAGTGAAGAAATTATTATTCGTGAAGTTAATGAAAATGATTATTACAAAAAACATTTGGAATTGTACAGCGAATCATATGCTATTCAACCAAGTTTAATTAATCATAATGATTATCAAAATTACATTCAGGAGCAGAAAGAAAAAAATAATCATATTTTTGTTATGGAATACAATGATATTGTAGTTGGTTCTGCTAGTTGTTTTATAGAAACTAAATTAATACATAATTTTGGAAAAGTAGCACATATAGAAGATGTTATAATTTCTAATAAACAACAGGGTAAAGGTTTAGGTAAACAAATGATAGAATATTGTATTCGATTTGCTGAAAAATATAATTGTTATAAAATTATTCTAGATTGCGACGATGACAATGTTATTTTTTATAATAAATGCGGATTTAAACGTAAAGGAAATATGATGACAAAATATTTTTAAATAATTTTAAATAATTATCACAATATATTATATATTAGATGCAATTTAATATTCGGACTCGTAAACCGATTTTAAAAAAATCGTTATTGAAAGAGAAAAAACCTGTTATTTTAGACGATGATGATATTAAGCACATTAAAATAAATAAAGACGATATTCTAAAAAAAAGTAGAGTAGTGTTTGAAACTCGTTCAAATACAGAAAATTCATCCGATTTAAATGTTGCATCCGCCACAACAAATAAATTTTTAAGTTACGACCATAGCTTTTCAAGAAATTATGAAATAAACGCATCAGTTATTAAAAAAGACGATGGTTTATTTATTATTACGTCTGCACATCATAATTCAAAAAAATCTATTTACAATCCAGTAACACAATATACTTACAAAAATTTTGAACCATTATATGATTTTGATTTTGGTTCAACAGAAATGTTATTAAAATTTGATGAAAAAGACAAAGATTTTGTAGAAAATGTATATCCTCATGGTGTAGGTATTGGAAGTGATGTATGGGGATTCGTTAATAAAACATTTGATGGTGAACGTTTGATAGATGAATATTTTTCTTTAGTTACTACTACAAAAGGTATGGTTATTTATAAAATGGATGGTGATTCAAGAGTAACAAGTGGAAAACATTTTTGCCATCCTATTCAGTTTATTGCTGGAAACGTAGAAAATGCATGGGGAGATGTAAAAACATATGATGTTACGACCATGACATTAAATTTTAAAGAAATAAATGCTTCGAAAAAGATAATGCGAAATAGTTTAATTAAATTCTTCGTCGTAAAGCGTATCTACAATGGAGAAACAATCGAATTACAAGAGCCTATCATTGTTTATGGTAAAGTATTAGAAGTATTAAGTGATGAAAAAATGAGTTCGGAATTACCTATGGATATGATGCATCCACATTTAATGAATCATGAACATAGTGATTCTGTAGATATTCGCGTTCGAATTAAAACCGATTTTAATTGGCAACATGGCTATCATTGCCATAATATTGTCTTGGTAAATAATGATGCATTAGACGAAAACCCATATAGTTTACCTCAAGATATAACAGCACATGTAACAATATTCAATCCCGAACGTAAGTTATCCTGCTATTTCACAAAAGAATCGAAAGGAAGATTATTGGCAATCGATTTAAAACCTTTGTTGGTCAATCAAAAAGCAGTTGTGACATATGATTATTTTGATGATAGTAAAAAACCATTTAAACTAGAAGACAATAAAATTGTGGAAATAGGTGCTACAACTGGTTCACACGATGTATATATAAATGAAGAGCAAGGAATTTTATACAATGTAGGGATGAAGGTTGTATTAGATAATGGTGATAAAATTTCAACTGGTGTATGTTATGATTTGAAAGAAAATCATTTGCAACCAGTACCTAAGTCGATTATTATAGATTTTCCTGTAAATTATTTGCATGATATAGTTGTCGAATCATATAACAGATCAGAGCAACATGCTCTTTTGGGTATTCCGATGAACAAAACAAAAGAACTACTCTTTATTGCAATTGGTTCAACTGGTGATGATTATACAATATATGATGTAACAAATTTAAATAAAATAGAAAAAATACATTCTTTAATAATTGCAGGTGGCGGATATTATCATCAAGCTTGGTTTACAAGTGATAAAAGATATATGGTAATATCTGATGAACATCAGAATGATGATGTTAGATATATAAATAGAGTTCCTATACTTAGAATATATTATGATAATCAACATGAACATTTACAATTGTATCATGTTCAAGATATTCAAAACCCTTTTCCTACACGCAATCATAACCAATATGTAGCAAATAATATTGATTTATTTGGAAAAAATAATAATGAATTTGAAGATTGGGTTTTTGGTTCAAATTATAACTCCGGTATTCAAGCAGAAAAAATAACTTATAAAAAATATGATAAAAACAATTTTACGAATGATTTAGAATACGAAACACGTCAAAATCCATTTGAACTAGAATTCATGGGGTTTATAGATACAGAAGTAGGAAGCTCTGATTTCAGTTTTGGAGGTTCATGGAGTGTTTATCCTTTTTGGGAATTGGAAAAAACTGCCGAACAAATTAAATATTTGTCAAGTGGTGACCATTCTATGACAATATTTAAATTCAAAAATGGAGTTGAAAACCTAATACAATTTGATTTGCACAATGATGGGCGAATTCAAAAATGTCATCCATCACAGGTGATGCCGAAAGGTGTTAAATATTCTATGAAATATGATGAGGCTCGTCCAAGTAAAAGTATGAGAAGTGTACAGATAGATGGTATTAATGAAACAGCTAGATTGGCGAAGAAAGATGGCACTTATGAAAGTGTTGTATTAACTCCAGTTGGATATTCTGATAAATTAGATGTTCAAATATACTATGTTGCTATATCTAATTCGAAAATAGATGACTTTATTTATTTAGAATGTGCTGATACAATTAAAAATAATGAGTTGATATATGCTTTTTGTGGAAATCATAAATGTGAAGGTAAAGTAATCAAAAATATGGCAACAGACCATTATCGTGTAGATAAAGGTCAAGGACTTGACCCAATTGGTTATGCACAATATTACGAAATTACACCTAATAATATTATATTATATCCATCACGTCTTGGTGAAATTATTACTAATTTACCTGCGCGTTTGGGTGATAGTGGTAATCCTGTTGTAAATAAAAACAATGAATTTGTTGGTTTTATTAATTCACTAGATGTTACAGGTGGAAATAGTGGAATAGTTAATGTGTGTGATGGTATTATTAACTTTTTAAAGCAACAAAAAATTTCATCAAAAATCACTAATATAAATGGTATAGAAGGAAGATATAATAACCGCATCAATAAAATAAAAAAGGATGACCCGACTAAATTATCGGTTGTTGCTATTAATGAAAGAACAGGAAAGATGTATTTTTATGTCAGTTCTAGTTTAAGCAAATATTTTATGATGGATTTGTTTCAATCTGGTTATAGTCAAAATGAAAGGGGATATTACAAAGAAATAACCGGTAGTCAATATGCATCGTGTATATTTAATATGAATAACACTAATTACTATACACGTTCATTCTTAGGAGCATCATTTATATTTGATGCCTTTACAATGTTAATTAAATCAAAAGAAAAAACAAATTTTTTATTTGCAGAAGAACTTTTTGGTGAATATAAAAACAGAGGTCCGCGTGTGGTTTTTCTTGGCTACGACAACCCAAAATATTACGAAAGTAAATTCACCGAGTATAATGAAGATACGGGTTATTATAATAGCTATATTATAGTGTATTTAGTAAGTGAAAATAATGATAACATTGATAAATTATTTGCAGATGACCCTTTTATAAATCCGTTGGGATTAGTCAGTGGTCATATTCCAAAAAATGATGATAAAATGAAATCAGAAGAAAGTGAAGTTAATTTTATAGTTGTTAATAGTTTTGTTTATGAACACCAATCTAAACCATCTTGGTATTATGGTAGAAAAAGTAGATATTCGACATCAGTATATCCATTTAGTGCTGGTGTACCTTCGCTATTTCCTTATTTTAAACGTTCGTCAAATGCTTTAACTAATGTAAAAGAATATTCTGGTCTAACTACAGAAAAACCATTGAAATTAACAGGTTTTGGTGAAACTGGTAATATTGATCAATTAAAAACAAGTGGAATTAATATACAAATATATCAAAACAGAACAATAGACCATGAGTCACGTGTAACTTTTTCAGAAGGTTGGAATGCGGTGAATACTTCATTGAATATACCTTATGAATTAGGAGTTTCTGTTACGTCTTTAGATGGTAAAAATGTTAATAGTGATAATTTTGAATATATATTACATACAATTCCATATGAAGAAAATAAAAAGGTTATTATAGGTACAAATACTGGTGATTTTGAAATACCATTAGTGCGTTATAAGAATAACAGCCATGGAATAATTTAAAGATATGGAATAATATTTTTGTTAAAAAATAAAATATAACTCAATTACATAATGGTTAAACTACAATTCACCACTGCGAATGTTTCTAAAACAAATGTTTTAAAGAAAATACCCAGGATTCAATTTACATCATCTACTTCTAATAATGAAGTTGAAATAACGCAAGATAATTTAAATGCTGAAACATTATTAGGCCCAATACAAGATTTTGTCAACAATGTCTATTCTAATCAACAAGCATTGCTTGATAAAATCGAAGGTTTGGAGGATAGAGTAGAAAATATTAATAAAACTCGTATTCTTTTATTTAGTAATATTGAAAATTCAGATGCCCATGTAAAAATTTTTATCGATGTTATCTCTAAATTCAAGGATTTTTATCTAGAACATGTTTATATAAATAACGACACTATTGTAGATGAATTTCTAAAAGGCTATAATAAAGGAGTTCAAGCCTTTGTATTTAATGTTCGTTCTTCGCGTTTAGGCCTTGTAAATGATTATTTGAATAATAATCCGGATATAGTTCTGAGTGATCGCATGATTATAAGTACTAGTAGTACTGCACCAGAATTTCGCATAGTAAAAAATGGCAAACTTACCGCTATCCCTCGTAATAAAAATATATTACGTATGATTACCAATGATAATTTACAAATTAGTTCATTTATTACATTAGCAACAGAATCTGATTTTTTGAACAAACACAATTTTGTTATTTATGAAAATGATGCATATGGAATTCCATTTTACAATAATTTTAAACAATTAAATGAAGCTGCCGAAGGTTCTAGCTTTTCATTTTATACAACTGAACAAATGGATAACATGATTACAGATATCGTAGCTAAGAATGATAAACCTGCCCACATATATAGTATTCTTTTTAATAGAAATGCTGGTAAACTATTAGATAGTTTGTCTGTATTTAATTCGCCCGAATCAAGTGAACAAATTAAACATGTAGAAAAAATAACAAATGCTGAAAATTACGATTTTAGAAAATTAAACAAACAACAATATGATACCGCATTAAAACATGGTTTGTCTTTTTATACATATAATGGTAGTAATACAGATACTATTTCTAGATTAGAAAAAATTACTGGTGAAGATATTCCATGGTCATTAAATAGTTTATTAAGTTTCGATTGTGCATTATTAGCTAGTAAAGTATTCAATAGTGCTTCAAAGGAATCAAATGCCACAAAACGCGCATTGACTGAATCTAGAACATTATATGGGTTAACCGGATTTTTACAAATAGATAGTGATACTTGCGATCGTTATTATGATGTAAGTGATGTTGAATTTATGAAATTATTAAAAGGAAGTTTTAATATATTAGAAACTCCATACGTATCTGTTCTTAGAATTAAAAACAACACAATCATTACTACGCCTGGCGAAATAAATGATAATATAAATGAATTTGATTTTGAAAGTAATGAATATATATACATTACTAATAATGGCGTATTTAAAATAACAAAAGAACTTATTCAAGAATTTAATAAAGTATCTGGCGTTTCTTTAGACTCTTCAAACAACATAGTTTCTTCTTCCATATTAAGCCATATGGGTATTGGAAATTTTGGCATTATACCTAAAAATAATGTTGAAAACCCTTCATTACTACAAAGTTCTTTTGTGAAGAAAAAGAAAGATAAAGAAGAAAAGGAAGAAGAACAAGAACAAGAACAAGAACAAGAGCAAGAGCAAGAACAAGAACAAGAACAAGAACAAGAACAAGAACAAGAAGAAGAACAAGAACAAGAACAAGAGCAAGAGCAAGAACAAGAACAAGAAGAAGAACAAGAACAAGAACAAGAACAAGAACAAGAACAAGAACAAGAACAAGAACAAGAACAAGAACAAGAACAAGAACAAGAACAAGAACAAGAAAAAGAAGATAAAGAAAAGAAAGAAGAGAAAGAAAAGAAAGAAGAGGAAGAAAAAAAAGAAGAGGAAGAAAAAAAAGAAAAAGAAGAAAAAGAAAAGAAAAAATATGGTAAGTATCGCAATATTTTTAAGGTTACATCAAACGCTATGAGTGATAAATTTAGTAGAATGGGTCTTAATTATATTAACAGAAATATAAGATAATTAGCATTAAAATATAATAATTTATAAGAATTAAATTATTATAATTAAACATTAGATTTAATCATTTTTTTTTGTATCAATATTAGGAGCATCAAACACTACATTTTGGATTTCGTTATTTGCCATTGTTTGCGGTAATTTATTTTTTGTTGGTTCCATTACTACAGCTTCGTCAGGAATGGCATCATAGTCCACTTCACGAACGTTGACAAGTTTACCATCTTTATTCATTGTTTGCGTAAGAACATTACCGGTTTTATCAGCTTTTTCTTTATTTTCTTCGAGTGCTTTTTCTTTGGCTTCACGTACACGTTTTTCAAATTCTAATTTAGCACCCTTTTCGTTGTCAAATTTTTCATGCATTAGTTTATTAAGTTCTTCCTCCAAATATTCAACGCGTCCTGTTTTATATGCTTCAGGTTCCCAAGGCATCCACATACCAATTGGTCCAACATATACATCATGATTAGGGTCAATTTCACGCAGCATTTTACATCTCATTTCCGCTTCTTCTTGGCTTGAAAACACACCACGTACTTTAATTCCACGTGTAGATGTTTGGAAATGATGCAAACGAGAAAATTCACCCTCCAAATTTTCTTCATTTTTATCAATGAAATTTTTAAACTGGTCTTCTAGTGTGTTAGACATCAATGTACCTCTTTCATCTTTAACAAATTCTTCGAGGTCAGACATTAAATTGTCGTTATTCAATTTATATTTGTAAGAAATAAATTGCATGAAGCCTTGGAATTTTTCCATTGATTGAATATAATCATAATTTTTTAGAAATTGTTCAAACATAAACATTTCTTTTTGTTTCACAATATTTTCGGGCGAAATAAATGAAATGCACGCGAATTTTTGACCTGAAATAGGCTGGTCTTCATCTAACAAATCTACATATTTTTTTGTTTCTTTTGGTTGAGATTCTTTAGACAGACTCATATAATAGTATATTAAGAAACTATTTAAGTTTTGTTTCATAATAATTTTTTTTTCTGCCTTTTATTTATAAATGGAAATGTTTGATTTAGGAGAACTTCTTAAACGCGCTATCAAATATTTAGTCGAAGGTTTGATGGTTGCTTTAGCCGCTTACGCTATCCCCAAAAAAGCATTGAATGTAGAAGAAATCGCTCTTATTGCGTTAACAGCTGCTGCTACATTCAGTATTCTTGATACCTATATTCCTTCCATGGCCGTAAGTGCTCGCTCTGGTGCCGGATTCGGTATTGGTGCTAACTTGGTAGGATTCCCAAGAATGAGATAATTTAAGAACTAATTTAGATGAAAATATTTGATTTGTATTATATTTGATTTGTATTAAATATAATAATATTTAAGCTATGCTATAGTTTTCAAAATGTATACAAGATAAACATTTTTACTATATTAAAAAGTAAAATTATAAACATATGAAGTAATATATAGCTTATTACAAGTAGATATCCAATTAGTATATTTATTTTTAATACAACAAAAAGAAAATTCCATTGAACTAAAAATATGTATTCATTATATTTATATTTAAATGCGCAATAATAACTACAAAAATGCCTATTTTTAATTTTAATAAAGTAGTGAATGTAACAAATATTGTAATTTATTAAATTTTTATAACATCGACTGCAATGCAAACTAGGTATATAATCAAAAATATATCTATTCATTTCTAAAGGCAAATTTCTTAATAATATTTTATATTTATCATCATCTATTTTATTTTGCATTATATTTTTAATCATATGTTTTTTTTTCCATATAAATGTATATGGCGTCTGAAGAAAATAATACAAATAATCAAGATATTGCAAATAATGAGATTATTGGAACAACTGATATAAATGATAATTTACATGTAACCCAGCGAATAAATAATGCACAACAAACAGAAGACTCAATACCAGAGTACGAAGAATGTAATGAATTTGTTATTTTTAAACATGAATATAATTCCATGGAACATTATAACGCTGAAATATTAGACGAATGTGTTCGCAATAAACGTTTATTAGATTTAAATTACGATACACTTTTTATGTGGATATCTTATTTTCAAACATCTATTATTTTCTTTTCTACCTTTTCCGGTTTTATTCAAGCTACTAAAGCTGTTTTCTCTATTAGTGAAGAAATATCCTTTGTGGTATCGATTGTAATTTCTACATACACAAGTCTACTTTTATCTATTTCAAAATTTTATAAATTAGATGAACAAAAAGAGAAAATCCACAATTTAAGAGAACAATACTCATTATTACAAAATAGTATCAAATATAGAATCGATGTTTTAGAGCAATGGCGTTACCATGAACTTTGGTTACACCAGGATCCAATTAAACGATTCGAAGAATGGTGTGAATTTAAAAAGAAAATGGAAAAAGATTTCTTACCAATTGTTAAAAACAAGCAGGATTTGTTTACACAATTTGAAATCATTATGGATACTAAACAGCGCAATAAATATGTCATTGTTAACAAAGAAAGAATGTATAATAATAATCTGAAATTGCTAACATGGATTAAAAAAGAAAAGGAATTAGAAACCAATGAACCTAATTATAAAGATCTTGCTAAAGAATATGTTTAATATTAACAATGTGAACGCCAAATTACATAATCATCGTGTTCTTTTTTCCACTTAGCTTTCATTTCATCAATACAAATATTATATAAATCATGATATCTAGAATCAAATGAATATATGTGTTCTATTATTTCGGTTGGTAACCGAATCATATATAATGTATCTGGATAAAAGGCGAAAGGTTCAACTCAGAATATTCTAAAATATAAAATATTATTTTATTTTTATATATTAGTACATGCCTAAACGTAATGTTCCTAAAAAATATATTCCCGACCGATTATCTAAAAAAGATAAAGGGCAACAAGAAAAACAATTAAAAAAATCACGCAAATTATACAAAAAGGGCAAATATTTTACACGCAAAAAAGTAAAATCATTTACTTCAAAAAAATCAGGACACATTTTAAAAGCAGAAAAAATGTACAAAATTTCAAATGTAATGCCATCAAAAGAATTATCTTCAAAAACCGGATGTAGCATTAATGCTTTAGATGCTATTGTAAAAAAAGGGCAGGGTGCGTATTTTTCTTCTGGTTCCCGACCTAATCAAACTGCCCATTCATGGGGATATGCACGCTTGGCAAGTTCTATTACAGGTGGAAAATCAGCCGCAATCGATTTCCATATTTTACAAAATGGTTGCAAGAAAACAGGTAAGGCGTATAAAAATGCATTAAAAGCCCGAAAAAAACACAAATATGGAACACGAAAGGTTGCAAAATACAATAAAAAAATATAATCAAATTGTTGGTATAAATTCCCAATCAAGTTCATTGCATATTTCTTTCCATACTACATCTTGTTCTATTCTTTTTTCGCGGTCTTTTAACATTGGGAAAAAAGGTAAAAATTGTTTTTGATCTAATAGTTCACATAGCTTATAAACAGTATAATAGTAATTTAAAAAGTTTACTCTATCATCAGGACAAAATTTTGCATATGGTGATTGAATATCCATAAATAGATTACACAAAGTATCTTCTAATTCAGGACTCATTACAGGTGGTCGAATTCCGATAATATCTTTTATGAAAGGAATATGTTCATAATATTTATTATAACCCAACTTTTTTAGTATTTCTTTGGCCTTGCTGTTTGTAATATGTTTTAAATCAATACGTTCTTTTTTTATTTGGTTTTTGATATCATCAATTACTTTATCAGGTATTTGCGTTGTCTCTTTTGCTTGAAACTGAGCCAATATTTCACGAAAATGATTAATTCGTTTGTATGCGTAAAAACAAACTTCCTTTGGTGGTTCTTTATAAGATGGTCTTTCATTTTCTATTAAATGGGAAATATGTTTCGAGCATTGGTTACAAACTAGAATACCTTCATCATCTATAGGTATAAGTTCACCTTTATAGCAATAATAACATAAATTTTCCTTATATGTGTAATGTTCCATATTAATAAAGTTTTCATCTAAATTTGATAAATAATTATTCACTAGTGTTTGTGTCTTTTGGTTATTTTTGCTATCTTCATTGCTGGTTTCACTTTTAATCTTAAAAAAACTATCTAATACTTTTGTTTGTGTCGGTTCATTGGCAATATTTTTTTTTGTCTCAAAATAATCAAATATTAAGGACGAATTTTCCAAGAAATATTCTTTCTTTTTTTCTTTCAATTCTTCTCTCTCTCTTTTTAAATCTTTAATTTTATCTTCGATTTCTAGTTTAGTCGTTAAAGATATTTTTTTATGTTTTATAACCTTTTTTAAAGTTTTAATTTTTTCATTTATTTTTGGTATATCGATTTCTTCTTGTTCTTGAAATGTTTCTACAATCTCATTATGTTTATTATCTAATGTTACTGATTTTTGACTATCAACAATTAACGCCTTATTTGTTTTTGGTTTAAACAAGGGCATGTCTTAATTAGAAATATATGTTATTTTTATATATTAATTTACTAATATTCGATAAAGAGACAAAAATCAAATATATTGAAATAAAAAATGGTAGACTTTATGAAAATGACTGATGTTTCTAATATTAATGATGTTCAATTGCAAATCATGTTGTTTATTCATAATGCTTTAGAAAGGGGCTGGTCGGTAAAAAAGGTAAATGGATGCTATATTTTCAATAAAAAACACGAGAATAAAAAAGAATATTTCTCAGATACATATTTAAAAAAATTTATTAAAGATAATATTACCACACCTTAAATTGGGTAAAAAATGTTACATGTTTAATTATTTTTAATAAAAAAATAAATTAATTAAATTAAAATCAAAAAAATTTTTATCTTTAGCAATATTATAACAATGGGCGGTGGACTCATGCAACTCGTAGCTTATGGTGCACAAGATGTGTACCTCACTGGTAATCCTCAAATCACTTTCTGGAAAGTAACTTATCGCAGATACACTAACTTTGCCATGGAATCAATCGAACAAACATTCAACGGACAAGCCGATTTCGGACGTCGTGTAACTTGCACAATCAGCCGTAATGGTGATCTTGCATACCGCACTTATCTCCAAGTCACTCTTCCTGAAATCAATCAATCCATGCGCAACAGCGAAGATACCGATGTATACGCTCGCTGGTTAGATTTCCCTGGACATCAACTTATCTCCCAAGTTGAAGTAGAAATTGGTGGTCAACGCATTGATCGTCAATATGGTGACTGGATGCACATCTGGACTCAACTTACCCTTTCTGCTGAACAACAACGTGGATACTTCAAAATGATCGGTAACACAACTGCTTTAACTTACATCACTGACCCTTCATTCGCTGATATCAACGGACCCTGTGGTGGTGATGCCCCCGTAAATGTATGTGCTCCTCGCAATGCTCTTCCCGAAACCACACTTTACGTACCCCTCCAATTCTGGTACTGCTGCAATCCTGGACTTGCTCTTCCCTTAATCGCTCTTCAATACCACGAAGTCAAAATCAACCTTGACCTCCGCCCCATTGACGAATGCTTATGGGCTGTTTCTGAACTTAACGGAAACGGAAACGTACAAGTAACAACTGCTTACAACCAATCCCTTGTTGCCGCTTCTTTATACGTTGATTATATCTTCCTTGATACCGATGAACGTCGCAGAATGGCTCAAAACCCCCACGAATACCTCATTGAACAACTTCAATTCACTGGTGATGAATCTGTCGGTTCCTCTTCCAACAAAATCAAACTCAATTTCAACCACCCCTGTAAAGAACTTGTATGGGTTGTCCAACCTGATTCCAACGTAGATTACTGCGCTTCTTACCAAGGTGGAACTCTTCTTAACAAAGTACTTGGTGCCCAACCCTTCAACTACACTGATGCCGTTGATGCTTTACCCAATGCTTTACACTCTTTCGGTGGACCCGTTGCCACATCTGGCCAAAACGGATTCATCAGCAGTGGTGCTTTCGAAGACCCCAATGCCAATGATGCCCAAGTCATCCCTCCTGAAGATGCTGGTGCCGACTCTGGTGTTTCTGATGCCGGAACATTCGTTCTTGGTGAATCTGCTCTTGACATGCATTGCTGGGGTCTTAACCCTGTTGTTGTTGCCAAACTTCAACTTAACGGCCAAGATCGTTTCTCCGAACGTGAAGGTAGTTACTTCGACCAAGTCCAACCTTTCCAACACCACACCCGCGCCCCTGACAGCGGTATCAATCTTTACAGCTTTGCCCTTCGTCCCGAAGAACACCAACCTTCCGGAAGTTGCAATTTCTCCCGTATTGATAACGCCACTTTACAACTTGTTCTTTCCAACGCTACCGTTGCCGGAACCAGCACTGCTAAAGTACGTGTCTACGCCACTAACTACAATGTCCTTCGTATCATGAGTGGTATGGGTGGTCTTGCCTACTCCAATTAGATTTCTTAATTGGATACAAAATATAAAAAATCATAGTTCATATTATAAA
>JGI20157J14317_10002534_pt1 | contig 15403 bp, 17 predicted proteins | sample COG_07_FD_14317 | JGI IMG/M metagenome (IMG submission 14317)
CCCCATGCGGCCTTGCGGTTGACTCAGGCCGCGGGGCGGTTGCTTCGAACCGAGCAGGATTCAGGGGTTGTTACGATTCTCGACGCTCGACTCACCACCAAGGCTTATGGTCGAAAGCTCATTGCGGCCTTGCCGCCGTTTCGATGGGATCCAAATACAGCGGGTTAAGCTCCGTCGGTTAAGCTCCGTCGGTAAAGCTAGGTCGGTAAAACTAAGTCGGTAACGGTAAGCGGATTTTGATCTGACTTGAATATGATGCGGTCTGGATGGCGCGCCTAAAGCGCAAGCACGCAACCCGCCAGTCGGGATGCTTAAGCCGTGAGTGCATCCGTCATACAATGCACGAACGAACAGGAGGAGGCAGGCACCATTATGAAACCCTCGATTGATACCGTGATTGTCGAGCAGTTGGCGCAGGCCCAGATTAGCGATCCAGCCTACCATGCAATGCTCAAGGCCCTGGTGGCCAAGGTGGCCCTTGGACGAAACAAAACCATTGGCTTTTCTGGCAGTCAAGGCAGCGGTAAGTCGACCTTGGTCAGCGTATTAAAAGCGGTGCTTGAGCAGGCGCAAGGATTAACGGTTGCGAGTCTGTCGCTGGATGATTTTTACAAGACGCGCTCGGCGCGGACCCAAATGATGAGAGAACACCCGATGTTTCAAGTGCGCGGTGTCCCCGGTACCCACGATATTGATCTCATGCAGCAAGCAAAATTGGCCTTGTGCGCGGGCCGAGCGGCGCAGGTACCGGTATTCGATAAAGGGCTTGATGATCGTGCTGGCACCATGACGATTCCCGCCGGCTGCGAGAAGGTCTTGCTTGAAGGCTGGTGTTTCGGGGCAACGCCTGAGCCGGCCCTGGATTTGGCAACGCCGGTTAATGCGCTAGAGGCCGAGCAGGATCCACAAGGTCTTTGGCGGCATGGCGTGAACGAATACCTCGCCGGGCAAGCCTATCAGGAGTTGTTCACCGTGGATTATTGGGTTTATTTCAAGGCGCCTAATTTCGAGGCCATTTTAGATTGGCGGGCAGAGCAGGAAGCGCGTTTTAATCAAGGACCTAAGGCTATGACCCGGTCAGAGATCGAGGCATTCATTGGCTATTATCAGCGCATTACGCAGTGGATGCTGCTGGATGCGCCGGGTCGGGCGGATCTTGTTGTCACGTTAAATCCGGATCATTCGATTGCTGCGGTTCAGGGTGATTTGGAATTCAGCTTCGGTTCATCTCTGTCGTCTTAAAGTCCTTGCAGTCTAACAGGAGGACCTATTATGAAAATCGCAACAATGTTTTTGTTATCCAGCCTTGCCCCAATGGCACTCGCGAGTTCTGTCGCGTTTGAGGAAGCGGTGGTATTGAGCGCTGTTCCTGTGTTTGAGCAGGTTTCAGTCCAAACCCCATCCCGAGCCTGTTGGGTCGAGCGCGTGGCGGTCCGTCGCAATACGGACCATGGCGTGGGCTTGGTTGTCGGTGGCGTGGTGGGCGGCGCGATTGGTCATGCGGTCGGCCACAAAAAGCGCAATAAGCAGGTCGGGGCGCTACTGGGTTCTGTATTGGGCGCAACCGTTGGGAATGCGATGGCAAAGAATCGTCACGGTCAGACGCGATATGAAGATCGGGAAGTCTGTGAGACGCATCACACGGCACGGATTGAAGCGCGATTACTCGGTTATGATGTGGCCTATGAGTATAATGGTCAGGTTTATAACGTACGCATGGGCTCAGATCCTGGCGCGCAGGTGCGGTTGAGGGTGTCGCACACGCCGATAGGGTAAGCTTGAGCACGGCCGTAAAAGGATGGTGTTTTGAAAGGATCGATCAAGGGCATCGTGATGCTGGGGCTGTTGACCATGGGCCTAGGGCTGGATGCTGCGCCTAAGCCGGGTGAAGGCCCTCGCAACTCGGGTGACCCGATCAATAGTTTGCCAACGCGCAACGCCTACAGCACGGAAGTTCGTGCACGAGGCCCCGCGATTGATAATCAGTCTGCGGCGCGCCGAGTCAAAGAGCGCTTTCGGGATCGGCGGATTTTGGGCATTAAACTGATCCAGCGCCGCAACNAAACACTTTATCAGGTTAAGACCTTGTCNGCAGAGGGCGTGGTGGCGTTTGTGAANGTTGACGCAGAATCCGGCGCGCTAACGCAATAGGAGGCCGCTATGGTGCAACGGGTCCTGTTGGCTGAAGACGACGAATTGCTGCGAGGTCAACTCATTGACCTATTAACCGCGCGCCAGTTTGTGGTTGAAAGTTTCGGGGATGGCGCCGCGGCCCTCGATTTTGGTTTGAATCAAATCTTTGATCTCGCGGTGATCGATCTGGGTCTGCCAAAGCTGCCCGGCTTAGATCTCGTGAAAACGCTGCGAGCCTCGGGTCTAGACCAACCGATTTTGATTTTAACGGCGCGAGGCGACTGGCACGATAAAGTCGAGGGCCTCGAAGCCGGCGCGGATGACTACCTGGTAAAACCCTTTCACATTGAAGAGCTCGTGGCGCGCCTTGGCGCGCTCTCGCGGCGAGCAGACGGTGCNNTGCAGACCGNGCTATCGCTGGGGCCCTTAACCGTGGATGTGAAGGCAAAATCAGTTTGCGTGGGAGAAGTCGCCTTGTCGCTGACGGCCTATGAGTACGGCTTGTTGACCCTGTTTCTCAGGCGAGAAGGCCAAATCGTCTCTAAAAATGAATTATCCGATCACCTCTACCAAGAAGATTTGGATCGAGATAGTAATGTGATCGAGGTTTTTGTGGGTCGGCTCAGACGGAAGCTGGCGGCTGAAACCAGCGAATTGCAGATCGAAACTCACCGCGGGCAGGGCTACCGCCTCATGCAGCATAGCGTCAGTTGAAGGGTTTATTAGGGTCGTTGCGAGGACGCTTGATGATCTCGGCAACCGTCTTGCTGATTGCCTTTCTGGGCACATGGGGCTCGTGCTTGAAAACGCGTTTCGGAGCAGTGCCTTGGCGGCATTGAATGGCCGCCTGCTGCAACAAGTTTACGGCCTCTTGTCCGTCACAGAAGACAATGACATGACGGTGTTGCTGCCACCGGCCTTAACGGATCCCTTAATGAATCAACTTGGATCGGGTCACTTTGGTCTGGTACTGGACGATCGAGGGACGCTGGTTTGGCGCAGCCAGTCTGCAATGGATCAAGCCTTGCCGTCTGAATTAGTGGCAGCCCTCGATGAGACCGTGGCGACGGGGGTTCCGCGCGCTGGGGTGGTTTCCGACGGGTCTGACAAGCTGCGATATTTAGCCTATCGAGTGCAGTGGCTGGGGGAGCGTCATACGGGGCTTTATGATTATGTTGTGATGGAACAAAGCACGTTGCTCGAGGCCGAGGTCGAAGGTTTCCGAGCCAGGCTCTGGGGTTGGCTTGCAGGCATTATCGGCCTGCTAATGGCCCTGCAGTTTGTCGTGATGCGCTGGGGGTTAAAACCGCTTGGTGCCTTCACGCGGGATATTGAAGCCATGACCGAGGGCGACCAACGGGCGTTGTCTGGACCCTATGTCCAGGAGCTTGCGCCGCTTGCGCAAACGTTAAATCGTTTAGTGGATCATGAGCGCCAGCAAGCTGCTCGGTATCGAACGACGCTTGCGAACTTAGCGCACAGCCTAAAGACGCCCTTGTCGATTATCCGCAATGCGCTGACGATGGCGCCGCCGATGGGGCAGCCGGAAGATCACCGTGCTGAGATCGAGGTTCAGATTACTCAGATGGATGAACTGATTGCCTATCAGCTTGAGCGGGCGGTGATTGCGAGTACGCACCAGGCTAAAGATCAGCTTCAGGCGAGGGTCGTGCTGGATCGTTTGAACGGCGCGATGCAGAAAGTTTATCGAGACAAGGTTGTGGCCGCCGAGGTGCAGGGTGAGAACCTTGCGTTGCGTGCTAGCGAGCGTGATATTCAAGAAGCCTGGGGGAATTTGATCGACAACGCCTATAAGTATTGTGCGGGCTCGATTCAAATCACCGTATCAAAAAACGCGCAGGGGATCCTGCTTCGGGTTGAGGACGATGGGCCGGGTATTGCGGACGCGTCCCATGAGCAGGTGCTACAGCGCGGCGCGCGACTCGACACGCGGGCCCCGGGTCAAGGCATTGGGCTGGCAGTGGTGAGCGAAATCGCCAGCCGTTACGATGGCGCGCTCGCCATCAGTCGCAGCAAGTTGGGTGGCGCGTGTTTTGACTTGGTGCTGAAACTATAAGCCGATAACGCGCGCAGGCACCGGGCTAGGCGTTATGACTACCATCGCACAAGGGCGATTTCGCCGTTTTTTTGCAGCCGCAGAAGTAGACTTTTTTGCTTTCGGTCGCGGTAAATTTCTCGGGCAAAATGCTGGTGCCTTGATGCGAGCCATCGCAAAAGGGTTGTTGACCGCTTTTACCGCAGGCGCACCAGAAATAGGACTTACCGGCTTCGACTTCGATCGGGTAGGGGGCGTTTTGTGCAACAACGGGCTGATCCATGAATTGTTCCTATTGGTGAATAGATGACATCGTACCTTGATGATTTCCGTGTTCACAAGCGATAATGAGCGCTTCGCGCAAAGTCGTTGATCAGGGTCTTTGATCAAAGTCGTAAAGAAGTGGGTGTTTCAGTGCGAATCAAAAATGGAGAGCAATATGGATTTTTCTTTTTCCGATGAGCAAAACATGCTCGAGGACAGCGTTCAGCGTTTTATTCAAAATAATTATGGCTTCGATGCCCGTCAGAAAATTGCTGAGGGTGATGAAGGCTTTAGTCGAGCACTTTGGGCGCAGTTCGCCGATATGGGTTGGTTGGGCTTGCCGTTTTCAGAGGAAGATGGCGGCTTTGGCGGTACAGCGGTTGAAACCATGATCTTGCTGGAAGCCTTTGGCAAGGGGCTGGTGGTTGAACCTTATATTTCAGCGGTGTTACAGGCCGGTATGATGATCGCCAAAGGCGGCACGTCCGAGCAAAAGCAAGCTTGGCTAGAGCCTTTGATTGCCGGGACCTCTTTGCCTGCGGTGGCTTATATAGAGCCCCAAGCGCGGTTCAATGTGAATGATGTTAAAACCACAGCCACCGCGCAGGCGGATGGCTATTCGATCAATGGTTTCAAAGGCGTCGTGCTGGGTGGGCCGTTTGCGGATCTTTTGATTGTTCCGGCGCGGACGTCAGGCAATCAGAGCGATGCCGAGGGGATCACCTTATTTGTGATCGATGCGAAGGCGGATGGGGTGAGTCGTCGCGATTATCCAACCATTGATGGGTTTAGGGCCTCCGAGATTACCTTAACCCAAGTGTCTGTCACGAAAGGTGCGGTCTTGGGCTCCGTGGATCAGGGTCTTGCGCTGCTCCAGTACGGGCTTGATCAAGGCATGATGGGCGCGGCGGCCGAGGCCGTTGGCGCGATGGAAGTGTTGTACAAGAGCACGGTGGAATACTGCAAGACCCGAGAGCAGTTTGGGCAACCCATTGGTAAATTCCAGGTTCTGCAACATCGAATGGTCGATATGTTCATCGAACACGAGCAAACCAAGTCCTTGGCGTTTATGGCGGCGATGAAGCTTGCAGAAGGGTATAACGACGCATCCCGCAAGGCGCTGTCAGCTTTGAAGGTGCAAGTGGGCAAGGGTGGCACGATGGTGGGTCAGCAAGCGGTGCAACTTCATGGTGGGATGGGTATGACCAATGAATTGAACATTGGCCACTATTTCAAGCGACTCACAGCCATAGAAACACTCTACGGCAATACCGACTTTCATCTGAAGCGTTACGCGTCACTGTAAACGCCCCGCGCAAGGAGACCGTGATGGCAGATGCCCCCGATTGGTTTTGGGAAGCAATTGATCAAACCCCAGAAGACGGCTATGTCAGTGCCGGCGAGGTCGAGTTGCACTATCTGCAATGGGGGCAAGCTGAGGCGCCTGGCCTGATGCTGGTTCACGGTCATAATGCCCATGCTCATTGGTGGGATTTTATTGCGCCGAGTTTCGCAAGCCACTACCACGTTGTTGCGCCTGACCTCAGTGGTATGGGGGATAGCGATCATCGAGACGAATACTCCGCCGACTTATATGCCGAAGAGCTGTGTCAGGTCGCTGATGCCGCGGGGTTAAGCACCAACACGATTGTGGTGGCGCACAGCTTCGGTGGCTTAATGGCGATTCGGGCGCTGGCGCGGTTTAAGGATCGGTTCAAAGGCTTGATCCTGCTGGACTCGGGGGTGAAACATCCCGATGACGAGAGCCCGAAAGGCCCAGAGCGTTGGACCAAACCCAAGGTCTATCCTGATCTGGAAGTCGCCCGCTCGCGATTTCGGCTTCAACCGCCACAAACCTGCGAGCATGCGTTTCTGGTTAATCACATTGCCCGGCATTCTATTGATGCGATTGCGGATGGGTTTGTGTGGAAATTTGATGATGAACTGAATAGCCGAATGAAAATCACGGGTGACTTTGAAGCGGATTTTGTAGGTCTGCAGTGCCCGGTTTCACTGATTTATGGCGAGCATTCCGCTTCTTTTTCGGTCAAAAGTGCTGAACATATGCGCGCTCTGAATCCCAGTTTGAACGTCGAGGTGTTAAAAGATGCGCAGCACCATTTGTTTNTAGATCAACCGATTACGTTTATCGCGCAACTCAAGGCCGCGTTGGCGCGGTTTTAAAGCGGCGTTGGTAAGAACCNNTATGCCGNGGCGCGGATCCGTAAGCGCTGAATCTAAAACGGCGTTCCTAAAGGCCCCTAGCCGAAACGGGTTGTCTAAACCTTCGTGTACCAAGCCCTGAGAAAAATCCCCCGAGGCGCTGTGGTGGCGCCCTTAAGCCCCTGCTAACGCGCGCGGCCCGCCACCTTGATCCGAGTTAGAATCGCGCTTTGACTGAGCAGGACGCCTTCTCAGCGTTCATTTCAGGTTCTGCGCCCGCGAACTCACAATGATGCATGACCGCCCAACTGTGTCATTGGGCGCGTTATTAAGCGTACTGGTTGAAGGTTGCTTCGATCTTCTTTTTAGAGGCGTAGGCTGCAAACCTTATCGCGGTAAAGTCGTGCGCGGTTTAAAGGGTACCTAAGCCAAAACGCACGGCCTGCTGTCTTTGAATTGGGGGCGCGGAAAGCGCTCTGTTCAATGTATAGGCGCAGGATAGGGTTCTCAAAACGCCTGGGCAGCAAGGCGTTGGTTGCCCAGTTTGGGTCGCGCAAAAAAAAGGCGCCGTTAAGCGCCTTTTTGATCAACATGCCCCTTTCATCAAGGGCTCGTCCTTGGGGCATTAGCAGGCTTCAAACAAACCTGCCGCGCCCATGCCGCCGCCAATACACATGCTGACGATACCGTACTTCTTATTACGACGCTTGAGTTCCCGAACAATGTGACCGGTTAAACGCGAGCCGGTCATGCCGAAGGGATGGCCAATTGAAATCGAACCACCGTTGACGTTGTAGATCGACGGATCAAAACCCAGCGTATCTCGGCTATACAGACACTGCGACGCGAAGGCTTCATTCAGCTCCACCAGATCGATGTCTTCCGTGCGCAAACCGTTGGCTTTCAAAAGCTTTGGCACGGCAAAAACAGGACCAATGCCCATTTCGTCCGGCTCGCAACCTGCAACCGTCCAGCCTCTGAAATAAGCCAGTGGCTCAAGACCTAACTGCGCGGCGCGATCAGCGCTCATCACCAAGGTCATAGAAGCGCCATCCGATAACTGCGAAGAATTACCGGCGGTCACCGTGCCACCTTCTCGAAAAACAGGGCCTAGCTTGGCGAGCCCTTCGATGGTGGTTTCCGGTCGATTGCACTCGTCGCGATCACAAACGCCATCAACGACTTCGGTTTCTTTGGTTTCTTTATTAACGACTTTTTGCCACTTAACGTGCATGGGCACGATTTCGTCATCGAACAAGCCAGCTTGCTGGGCCGCGGCGGTTCGCATTTGGCTTTCGAGCGAGAATTCGTCTTGATATTCGCGAGATAGGTTATAACGGGTCGCCACAACTTCTGCGGTATCGCCCATCGCCATGAAGATATCGGGCGCTTTTTCGCGAATCGTGGGATGCAGTTCTGATTTACCAGGGGACTGCCGCGTGCCGGCTGAGATGGACTCAACGCCACCTGCGATCATGACTTCAGAGCAACCGCTGGCAATCTGATTGGCAGCGAACGCAATGGAGTTCAAGCCAGAAGAGCAGGCCCTTGAAATTGTGCTGCCTGCAACGGTGACCGGCAGTTGTGACAAGATCACAGCGAGTCGTGCGATGTTGCCGCCTTGCTCACCCGTTTGGCTTGCAGCACCAACGATGACATCCTCGACTTCTGCAGGATCAAGCTGCGTGTTGCGCGCCAGTAGCGCGTCAATACAATGCGCAACCATGTCGTCAGGCCGAGTCAGGTTAAAGGTTCCACGAAAGGACTTTGCAAGGCCAGTGCGAACACTATCCACGATTACTACGTCACGCATAGGGCATCTCCATTAGTTTATGCTGCTAAAAAGGACGTTCATTGTGCCCTGAATACAAGGTTGTAGACAACCTAGGGCAAGGGCTCTTTCATCGGGTCATCAATTTCAATGATTGGGGCGCGCAGCCGGTAAGCGCACGGCCAAATGTGCGACGCTCTCTTTTAAGCCCCCCAGCCGGTTTCGGCTGAGCCAAAGCGCTTGATGTTCATCGATCAGGCTTGATTGAGACTGCTTTAGGCGGTTAAAGCGTATGCGCTGTTTGGCAGGCGATAGGATGCCGGCGGTCGCGAGACGTTTCAGCTGGAGTTTTTCAAGACCGTGCTGGCACAAAGCGGCGGCCTGCCTGAGTTCTCGCTGAACCAGCTCAAGACCTGGCGCCTTACTCGGCGTCATTTGCAAGGGTAGGGCTGTTAGCGCATCGAGCCAAACTTGCAGCTCAGCGTCGGTGATCGCGGCCAAGACGGACGGCTCGTGTTTCATGTTCCAGAATAATGCGCGATTGAAGACGGTGGCATTTCGAAGCTGGGTCGGAACCCGTTCTGAGAGGTGCCCGAGCTGAATCAGTGCCCGAACGGTTGACGACGCCTGATTGTCGAAGAAAATACGGTTTAGCCCATCAGCCAGGTTTAGGGCCGCACTACCTCGTTGATTCCAGCTGTTACAACCGCCAAGCAGAAAGCCTGGATAACTGAGCGGCAAATATTGATGATGGCCATGATCGCCCCAATCGGTGACCAGGTAACCTTCAGCGCCAAATTTTAAACCGGCGCTAGCGGCGCTTTTCAGATTCGTCGTCGCGTTGCCGAGCCTGCCAGCAATCGCGTTCCAGCTGGCAGTACCTGGGCAAACATAAAATGGCAGCCTGGCTTTGGCAAGGTGCTCGCACTCGGTTTCAAAAGGATGGTCGTGCTCATAGCCCCAAATTAAGGCGGTGGCTTCCCGAGAGAGGGTTTTTAAGCAGGACGGATCTTTTAAAACGATGTCGCTCCAGAACATGGGCTGGCGATCAAACTTGCGCGCAAGCGTCTGAATCTTGGCGAGGAAGTCGACATAAACTGCTGTGGTGCCTTGGCGCGTGCATCGGGCTCGGCTCGCGCCATGGCCAAGTTCCCAAGGCTCATCGCCCCCGATATTGAAGCGTGCATCCTGAAATAAGGGCAGGTATTCATTGTACAAGCCCTCTAAAAACGAAAGGCTCGCCCGGTTGGGCTTGAGGGTCGAGCCCCAAGGACTGCGTTGGCCGGTCAGGGGGTGAACAAACCCGTCAGGGCATTCCGCTAAGGGTTGGTAGGTGGGATGGCGCAACCAGCGTTCAAAGTGCCCGAAGGAATTAAGGTTTGGAACCAAATCGATAAAGCGGTCCTGGCAATACTGTTGAATCTCCAACAGATCTGCCGTCGTCAAGGGGGAGGCGTGCTGCCACACCTGCGCGTGGTTGGCGAACGCAAAGGTGTGCTCGGTGTACAGCTGAAGCTGATTGAATTTCAACTGCGCCAATTGGTCAATCAGACCTTTCAGGGTCCCAAGGGTTGGCACTTTACAACGACTGATGTCGAGCATGACGCCGCGATGATCGAAGTCGGGTTGATCAACGATTTTTAAACACGCGATAGAGCCGCTGCGCTGCGCCGCTTGTTTTAAAATTTGGGCAAACGTCGCCAGTCCGCGAAACGCGCCGGCCTCCTCGGCGTATCGAAGCTTCGCGCCCGTATTGGTAATCACCAATTGATAGCCTTCTGGCCCCAAACCGCTTTTAGGTTGGACGTTTAAAAGACATTGGCTTGCAAGGCCCTGGCCGTAGCTTACGCCAATACCGGGTCTGATCTGCGCAGGCGGCTGGCGGCCTTTGCAATGCGATGACCGAGGCTTGGGTTGAGCTGTACCCAGGCGCGGCCCGACAAGCGCAATCGACCGTCGGTTAAAGTGAGTTGCTTCGGTGGCGGGTACAGGTGCATGGGCTTGATCGTTGTAATTTAAAGTGATTAATACATAATCTTCGGTCCCACACCAGTCAGGGGTTACCCATGCCGCACTATATTCTTGCCATTGACCAAGGCACCACCAGCTCTCGTGCCATGGTATTTGATGAGGACAGTCAGATTGTTGGGGTCGGTCAGGAGGAGTTCCCGCAATATTTTCCGGAAGATGGCTGGGTTGAGCACGATCCTGAGGAAATCTGGCAGTCGGTGCTCCAGGTGGTTGATCGCGCGCTCGGCAGCGCGGATTTGCGGGCCGATCAGATTGGCGCCATTGGCATCACCAATCAACGCGAGACAACGGTTGTTTGGGACCGGGCAACCGGCGCGTCCGTGTATCCTGCGATCGTTTGGCAGGACCGCCGCACCCATGCATTGTGCCAATCCCTCAAGGCGGCGGGTCATGAAGCCGAGGTCCGCGAAAAAACCGGTTTACTACTGGATCCTTATTTTTCCGCAACCAAGGTGCGCTGGATCTTAGACCATGTTGTCGATGGCCAGGCGCGTGCAGAAGCGGGTGAGCTGTGTTTTGGGACGATTGATTCGTTTTTGCTTTGGCGATTAACTGCGGGGCAGGTGCATCGCACGGATGCAACGAATGCCGCCCGAACCCTCTTGTTCAATATCCTGACCCAGGATTGGGACGACGACATACTGGCCCTATTGAATATTCCGCGCAGCATGCTGCCGGAAGTGCTCGATTGCAGTGCGCACTTTGGGGTGACGAACATTCCTGAAATTGCTCACGAGATTCCGATTACCGGGATTGCTGGCGATCAGCAAGCCGCGCTAGTGGGACAGTGTTGTTTCAACGTCGGCATGATGAAAAGCACCTATGGCACGGGTTGCTTTATGATCCTCAACACAGGGTCAGAGCCGGTTCGCTCTGAGCATCAACTGCTCACGACCGTTGCCTATCGGTTAAATGGCGTGGTTTGCTATGGCCTAGAAGGGTCCATCTTTATTGCTGGGGCATCGGTGCAGTGGCTTCGGGATGCCTTAAAAGTGATTGATCATGCAAGTGAGACCGAGGCGATTGCTGCGTCGAATCCTGATAGTCATGGCGTCTATGTGGTGCCGGCGTTTACAGGGCTCGGCGCGCCACATTGGGATGCCGAGGCCCGGGGCGGTATTTTTGGGCTCACGCGGGATGCCGGTGTCGCCGATATTGTGACCGCGACCCTGCAGTCGGTGAGTTATCAATCGCAGGATTTGTTGAATGCGATGGCCAGTGATGGTGTTGCGCCCACGGTGGTACGCGTGGATGGCGGCATGATTGAAAATGATTGGATGGCCCAAAATCTAGCCGATCAGTTGGGCATCGAGGTCCATCGACCCGCCGTTACCGAAACCACCGCTCTGGGCGCGGCCTACCTTGCGGGTCTTGCCCTAGGGGTTTATCCCTCTTTGGACGCCATAGCCGAGGGTTGGCAGCTGGCGCGTTGTTTTAAGCGAGAACTGCCCGCCCAGGCCGCGGCGCAGCGCTATGCGGGCTGGGTCGATGCTGTGGCTAGAGTTAAATCTGTTTGATCAAATCGCAAACGGTGCTGACGATTAGATCGGCTTCCGACTGATTAATAATCAAAGGTGGCAGCAATCGGATCACGGAATCTGCCGTCACATTGAGTAAAAGCTTGCGTTCGAAAGCCTGTTGAATGAGTTCTGTACAGGGCTTGGCGAGTTCCACTCCGATCATCAGGCCCATGCCGCGAATGTCGCGCACGCGATTATCGCCAGCCAAGTGGCTTCTAAATTGCGCTTGGATATAGTCCCCCATCTCAGCAGCATGCTGAATCAGGTTCAAGCGTTCAAATTCATCTAAAACGGCATTCGCCGCCGCGCAGGAAAGCGGATTGCCGCCAAAAGTTGATCCATGATTACCGGGTTTGAACACTTCAGCGGCTGCGCCTCGAGCCAAACACACGCCAATCGGCACGCCATTACCCAGGCCTTTTGCCGTGGTCACAAGATCCGGCAAGATCCCGCTGTGTTGATAACAAAAATAGGCGCCGGTTCGGGCATTGCCCGACTGCACTTCGTCCACGATTAAAAGCCAGTCATTGGCATCACAGAGGGCTCTCAGTCTTGGCAGATACGTCGGATCCGGTACTTGAATACCGCCTTCGCCTTGGATGGGCTCGACAAAAATGCGGTGACTTGGTTGGCGGTCTCCGCGATTTTTTCAATGGCAGGAACGTCATTAAAGGGCACTCTTAAAAAACCCGAAACCAAGGGCTCGAATCCCGCTTGTACTTTTCGGTTGCCGGTTGCGGTAAGCGTCGCCATGGTGCGACCATGAAAGGCAGATTCGGCGACGATGATGGTGGGGTCCGAGAAGCCTTTGTTATGACCATACAGGCGCGCAATTTTTATGGCGCACTCACAGGCTTCGGCGCCAGAGTTCCCGAAAAACATATTGTCCATGCCGGAAATGATCGCAAGGCGTTCGGCTAGGCGCTCTTGGCCAGGAATTCGATAAAGGTTAGAAGTATGCAGCAGATTCTGGCTTTGGTGCGTGAGCGCTAGGGCGACGGCCTCATTGGCATGACCGAGCGCGACAACACCAAGGCCCGACAGGGCGTCAAGATAGCGCTCGCCATGGTGATCGATTAGCCAAGCACCCTCGCCCCGAACAAACTGAACATCGGTACGGCCATAGGTTGGCATAACAGCTGGGTTCATGAGACAGTCCTTATTTGGGTCGAGTCAATGCTGCCGTCGAGCAGCGGGCCGAAAGCCTTGGATCATAAACCAGTTTCGTTAACCACTAAAGCCGCGCTATGAGTGAATCTCTAAACCCGATTGAACTGGCTGTGTTTGTTGCGCGCTGTGCAGCGGTTTGTGATGAGATGGGGTTGATTCTTCGGTCTGCGGCGTTTTCGCCCAATATCAAAGATCGACTGGATTATTCCTGCGCCTTGTTTGACGCTGATGGGCGGATGTTTGCGCAAGCCGCGCATGTGCCTGTGCATTTGGGCAGCATGGCCTTTGCGATGCAGCAAGTGGTTGGGCTGCGGCAGTGGCAAGCGGGTGATGAGCTGATTTGGAATGACCCCTTCTTAGGCGGCACGCATTTGCCGGATGTCACCTTGGTCCGACCTTTTTTTTCGGGGTCCGAATTGCTGGGGTTTGTGGCCAACCGAGCCCATCATGCGCAAATTGGGGCGGCCACTCCGGGCTCAATGCCTTTGTCAAAGCATCTGGATGAGGAAGGTTTGGTGATTCCGCCGACCTTGTTGTTTGAAGGGGGCGAGGTTAACCGCGCATTACGCGCGTCATTGCAAGCGGCCTCGGCGCGGGGACTGCCGCAGACCTGGCGGCCCAATCGAGCGCTAACCGCGTTGGTATCGATCGACTCGAGCAGCTGATCACCGCCTTGTCTGCCGAGCGATATGGTAACGCGATTGATCAGCTCAATGGTTATGGTCGGGCAGTGGCGGAGGCGGGTGTGCGCCGGATTCCTGATGGGCGTTACTGCTTTGAAGATGTGATGGACAGTGACGGTCATGCCGCAGCCAACTGCACCATTAAGGTTGCGATCACAGTGGCCGATGCCGCAGTGCAGGTTGATTTTACCGGAACCAGTTCGGCGGTCCCGGGCAATATCAATTGTCCACTTTCAGTAACCGCCGCCGGGGTTTTTTACGTTATTCGCTGTTTGTTACCCCCTGAGACCCCGGCCTGTGCGGGCGCATTTGATGTCGTGACGATTCAGGCAACGCCCGGCTGCTTAGTGCATGCTCAGCGGCCCGCGGCCACCGCCGCGGGTAATGTGGAAACGTCCATGCGCATTGTCGATTGTATGTTGGGGGCGCTGGCCGAGGCCTTACCCAACGAAATCCCCGCAGCCAGCCAAGGCACCATGAACAATGTTGCGATGGGGCAGGTTGGGCATTGGGATTATTACGAAACGCTCGGCGGTGGTACCGGCGCCAGCGCGAATCAAAAGGGTATTGATGCGGTCCAAAGCCATATGACCAATACGCTCAATACGCCGATTGAAGTGCTGGAATCCAATTACCCGATCCAAGTCCTTGAGTATTCTGTCCGGGCCGGATCCGGCGGCGCGGGCAAACAAGTCGGTGGCTGCGGGCTAGTACGTAGTTATCGGTTTTTGGCAGAAACCGAGGTCACCCTTATTACTGAGCGTCGAGTATCGGCGCCTTGGGGGCTGGCGGGCGGTGACCCAGGATTGTCCGGGATGAATTACCTGGATGGGCAGCGCCTGCCGGATAAAATTCAACTCTCGGTGTTACCCAATCAAGTTCTTCGAATCGAAACCCCCGGCGGTGGGGGTTGGGGTGATAAGGATTAAGGGGCAACTTAAAATTTGAATCAGGTCGTTTAACTTTGGTCAAAAAAGGCTAAAATGCGGTTTTTCATCGATCGGCGGAGCGGGCATGAGTGATATTTTACAAAGCATCCAAGAACAGGTTGAGAACAATCCAATCCTCATCTATATGAAAGGGTCGCCCGAACAGCCGCAGTGTGGGTTCTCGTCGCAATCCTCACAGATGCTGATGGCTTGTGGCAAGCCGTTCGCTTACATCGATATTTTGTCGAACCCTGAAATCCGGTCTAATTTACCGAAGTTTTCGGATTGGCCAACGTTCCCCCAGTTGTTTGTGCAAGGTGAATTGGTTGGGGGCTGTGACATTATCACCGAGATGTACCAAAGCGGTGAGTTACAAACACTGCTCGACGAAGTGCCACTGCCCGAGGCGGATTAGTCTGCGTCGAAGGCCGCTGCGCTTTCGTTGCTTGCGGCCACGTCATAGGGCGCAGGCCAGCGATTTACGATGTCGCAAAAAACCTCAGCCGTGCGTTCGCAATCATAGATTGCTGAATGCGCTTCCTTATTGTTAAAAGCAATCCCCGCGGCAGCGCAGGCCCGGGCGAGTACTGTCTGGCCGTAAACCAGGCCGGCGAGGGTGGCCGTATCGAAGCTTGAAAAGGGGTGAAACGGGTTGCGTTTAAGGTTGCAACGCGCAGCGGCTT